>ERZ1673752.129-NODE-129-length-137960-cov-26.857714_pt1 | contig 137960 bp, 106 predicted proteins | sample MGYA00580195_ERZ1673752 | MGnify/ENA primary metagenome ERZ1673752 (study PRJEB41218, sample SAMN15661744) | gut metagenome | host: Homo sapiens | place: Canada: London | collected 2015-08-20/2019-03-30 | study: EMG produced TPA metagenomics assembly of... | reverse complement strand
TTGCGTTTGGCGGTCAGCCGTCGGCGCGCTTACACCAACATTTCCGACGCGATCCAATCGGCTCAACCTGGGCTTTCTGTTAAAACGCTTTCGAAGCAAGAAATCGACTTGCCTTCGCTCGAGAAGCAAAGGCAAGTCGTCGAAGTCATTGGTAGTATTGATGCCAAAATCGGGATAAACGCTAAGCTAAATGGCTATTTACTTGAGTTGATGAATGTTCAGTACCAACATTCCTTCTGCTGCAACAAGTTAACCCTCGGGTCAATTTATGACATTGCTGATGTTGTTTATGGAGCAGCGTTCAAGTCTGCCTTGTTTAACGAGGAAAAGGTAGGGTATCCCCTGATCCGCATACGTGATTTGAGCACCTTCTCTCCGCAGTATTGGACAAATGAGGCTCATCCAAAAAGGGTATTCGTACATCCTGGTAACGTTTTAGCGGGAATGGATGCCGAATTCACGCCATGTCTCTGGCAGGGTGAAATGGCTGTACTGAATCAGCGAGTTTGCCTGTTCGAGCCCGCTGCCAATTCGGGAGTTTCAAGAAGTTATTTGCTTATGGCATTGAACCCATTGTTGGCTTTCATCCAGAACTACGCCTCTGGTACTACCGTCGCGCATATGGGAAAAAGCGATTTGGAAGCGTTGAACGTGCCTATTCCTGCAAGAGGAGATCTCGAGAGGTTTAATACCATTGCAGAGCCATTGAGAGAACAGATTGTTCAGAATTCGACACAGAACCGAAAACTGGCTGCTCTTCGTGACGCTCTTCTCCCCAAACTTATGTCGGGCGAGATCGACGTCTCAAGGGTCGATTTTACGCAGCTAAATAGCCATTTAGCTTAGTGTTGAGTCGGATTTTATTCGAGATAGAGTCGCATAGTGTAACGATTGAGTCTTGCGTCGGGCGATCGGGCAGGGGAATTGGCATTTGTGCGTAAGTCTTAGCGTTGATATTGCCTCTGGTGCTACCGGTGTTAAAGGAGGCAACCCAACTCCAATAAGCTTTCGACTGGGCATAGTACTTGATATAGCGAGGATTAACTTTCCTGTCATCCAGCGAGAAACGAATTAAGAAGCCCGCGAAGGCAAACGTGCCATCACGAGGATCGTAGTAATAATTCCTGCCAGTACTGTTGCCCGTTCTGGCGAAAACGATATCGCCTTCACTCAGCATGTATTTGCGAGCGGCGGGGTCGTCTACCGATTTGCGGTCGTTCCAATTCAGGGTGCCGTCGTCGTTGATATCCGTAATACGAAGATATGCAGGTAATTCCGCATCATAATCCACTGCCGAAGCGGCGATACCGTATTTTCCGTCGCCGAGACTAAGTTCTCCAAGAGTCGCAACGCTAAAGTTCATATCCAATCGCCTCCAGATTCTTCTTAATCTGCTCTTGCAGGCGGTTGGACTCTTCAAAGCACTTTGATATTTCGCTGGTTAGGCGTGCCATCTTCTCATCAAACGGCTCGCCGTCATCTTCGGCCTCGGCAATGCCTACGTAGCGACCAGGCGTCAGAATGAAATCTTGCTTGGCGATCTCGTCCAAATCCGCTATGGCGCTGAACCCCTTCACGGGCTCGAACTCGCCCTTGCGGAAGGAGTCGAATGCGGATGCAACTTTGTTGATGTCCTCTTCGGTAAACTCGCGTAGTTTGCGAGAGACCATGGTGCCCATTTCGCGGGCATCGATGAATAGCGTCTTGCCGGACTGAGCCTTCTTCTTGTTCAGGATCCACAGGCACACGGGAATTTGGGTGCTGTAGAACAGCTGCCCCGGCATGGCTACAATGCCCTCGACCAAATCGTCCTCTACGATAGCGCGTCGAATATCGCCCTCGCCGCTCGTCTGGCTCGAGAGCGACCCGTTTGCCAATACGAGGCCAATCTTGCCCGTGCCGTTAAGATGCCAAATCATATGCTGCATCCAAGCGAAGTTGGCGTTACCCGTGGGCGGTGTGCCGTACTTCCAACGTACGTCTTCCTGCAGCGCTTCGCCGCCCCAGTTCTTGAGGTTGAAGGGTGGGTTTGCCAACACATAGTCAAACTTTTCATTCTTGTGCTGGTCGGCGCTGAAGGTGTCTGCATAGTTGCCCAAATCGGCCTCGATGCCGCGAATACCGAGGTTCATCTTTGCGAGCTTCCACGTGGTGGGGTTGCTCTCCTGGCCAAAGATGGTGATGTCCTGTACCACGTTGCCGCCATGGTGCTCGACGAAGGCGGCGGACTGCACGAACATGCCTCCGCTGCCGCAGCAGGGGTCGTACACACGACCGTGGAAGGGCTGGAGGATTTCAACCAGCGTGCGCACGATGCACGACGGCGTATAGAACTCGCCGGCGTTTTTGCCCTCCATTGATGCGAATTTCTGCAGGCAATATTCGTATGCGCGCCCTAACAGGTCTTTCTCGCTCTCGTTATCGGTCATTTGTACGTTTGTGAATAAGTCAACGACGTCGCCCAAGCGCCTCTTGTCTAGCTCGGGACGAGCGAAGTTCTTGGGCAGCACGTCTTTGAGCTTATCGTTCTCGCGCTCGATGGCGCGCATGGCATTGTCAATGATTTGGCCAATTTCGGGCGTATGCGCCGCCTGTGAGATGTTCGCCCAACGTGCTTCTTCGGGAACGAAGAAGACATTCTGCTCCATGTAGCAGTCACGATCTTCCTCGTCGCCGTAACCCTCTTCGACGAGCTCTAGATAGCGCTCGTCGAAGCGGTCCGAAAGGTACTTCAGGAAAATGAGGCCTAATACGACGTTTTTATACTCGGCAGCGTCCAGGTTACCGCGCAGCACGTCTGCGGCGTTCCACAGTTGGTCCTCAAAGCCAACATCGGCCGTGTTCTTCTTGGTGTCCTTAGCCTTGCTTTTAGCCATGCTGTTTTAACTCCCTATGCTGCATTGTCGGCCCAGAGTTCGCACTGATCCATCACGGTGGCCAGTGCCGACTCCATGCCCTCTGGCGGATACTTATGATGTTTGAGCAGACGCTTAATTGCAACACGCATAGCAGCGCGTGCGCTTTGTTTCTTCTGCCAATCGACCGTGCGCATTTCGCGCATCTTCGCAGCGAGCTCTTGCGTGATAGCGACCAGCTCGTCATTTCTTTCGCGATAATAATCAGCGACTGCTTGCGGTTGTGTTAGCGCCTCGTAAAACGCAAACTCCTCTTCGCTAAGCCCAAGCTCCTTTGCCTTTTGGTTTTCGGAAAGCATCTCTTTTGCCATCTTGAGCATTTCTTCGAATACCTCGGCGTTTGTGAGCTGTCCATTTAGATAGCTATTTACCATGCCTTGCATGAGTTCTGAGTACTTCTTTGCCTGCGTCACGCTCTTCTTGCGGTAGCCCTTGATTTGGTCGTCGATGAGTTTTTTCAACAACTCGTAAGCCAAGTTCCTCTCTTTCATACGCGAGAGGCTCGACAGAAACTTGGGATCAAAAATCGAAACAGTTTCATCTTCCACCTTAAACAGGTCTATTACGCCGTCGGTATGGACGATGTTCTGTTCGAGTAGTGCATTGATGCGGTCATTTACCTGCTTAAGGGTAAGTTTGCCTCCGTTTTTGCTGCGGGTGCCGCCCTGCTCGGTGAGCTGAAGGATGAGCTCTCGAACAACCTGGAAATAGCCAGCCTCGATGCGCTGCATGTCTGTTGCGCGACTTTTGGCGAGTCCATAGGCTTTGAGCATGATTCCTGCCTGCTCAACAAAGTCGCGGGTGGTATCTTCGTCGCCGGGTGCAAGGATATGATTTACTCCACCCGTTATGAGTTCGCTTCGACGTGCGGCGGACTCGGTACTCATGAATTCCGAATAATCGTAACCAAACATTTTGTCGCGACAGACCGCCAGTTTTTCCAAGAACTTAGGATAGGCGGTTTTCCCGATATCCATGTCGCCGTATTTCTTTTGGTCGCGCTTGGTGTAGTCCTTCATGGCGCGTTTAAGGGCGTTAGCTATGCCTACGTAGTCAACAACCAGTCCGCCAACCTTGTCTTTATACACTCGGTTTACGCGTGCGATTGCCTGCATCAGGTTATACCCGCGCATGGGTTTATACACATACATGGTGGCAAGGCTCGGCACGTCAAAACCGGTTAGCCACATGTCTACGACGATTACGATTTTGAGCGGGTCAGCATCATCCTTAAAGCGCCTTGCCATCTCCTTCACATGGGCCTTATTGCCTACGACGTCGAACCACCACTCGGGGTCCTGATTGCCCATGGTCATGACAACGCCGAGCTTGCCCTCGTCCTTCCAAGAGGGTCGCAGTTTGCATATACGTTGATATATAGCCATGGCGGCGGGGCGCGAATACGCGACGATCATCGCCTTGCCGGTGAGCTCGTGCGCACGGTTGGTCTCATAGTGCTCTACGATGTCCTGACACAGGGCATCAATGACTTCTGGTGCACCTAGAACGGCGTCTAGATTTGCAAAGTTACGCTTGCTTGCGTCAATGGTTTCGGCATTAGCCTGCTCGGTGAGCTTTTCGTACTCATTGTCAACTTTTGCAAGGATGCCCTGATCCAGCTTGAGTGCGACGACGCGGCTCTCGTAGAACACGGGTCGAGTTGCGTCGTCCTCTACTGCCTGAGTCATGTCGTAGACGTCAATATAATCGCCGAAAACCTCGCGAGTCGATCGATCTTCGGCAGAAATAGGGGTACCGGTAAAGCCGATGAAAGTCGCATTCGGAAGGGCGCGGCGGATGATCAACGCGGTGCCCGTGTGCTTCTTGCCGTCACGGTCGTATTTCTCCTCGAACCCGTACTGCCCGCGGTGCGCTTCATCTACCATCACGACGACGTTCTGGCGCTCGGAGAGAGCGATGGCCTCCTCCTCGAACTTCTGCATGGTGGTGAAAATGATGCCGTTGGCGCGGCGGCTCGAGATCTGCTGCGCAAGGTCGGCGCGGCTCTGTGCCTGAACGGGCGTCTGGCGCAGAAAGTCTGAGCATCTGGAGAACTGCGCGAACAGTTGCGAGTCGAGGTCGTTGCGGTCGGTGATCACTACGATGGTGGGGCTGTCGAGTTTCTCTTCGAGCAGATGGGCAAGGAAAACCATCGAAAGCGACTTGCCCGAGCCCTGCGTGTGCCAGAAGACGCCGCCCTTGCCGTCGCCGCCGATGGCCTCATGCACGCTCTCGAGCGCTTTGTTCACCGCGAAGTACTGATGGTATCCCGCAAGGATTTTCGCGTCTTCGGAGAACAGAATGAAGTTCTTCAGGATGTCGATGAGCCGCTCCTTGGGGAAAATGCCGTCCAGAGGGGTTTTCCAATCGGCGTACTGGGTGGCCTCGTAGCTCCCATCGACGCTCTTCCACTCAACGAAGCGTGACTCGTTGGCGGTGATCGTGCCAACCTTGGTGTGAAGCATGTCACTGGTGACGCAGAAGGCGTTGTACACGAAAAGCGATGGAATCTGTCGTTTGTAGTTTTGAATCTGTTGGTAGGCATCTTCGCTGTCAGCGTCGGCTCGAGCGGGTGACTTCAATTCAAAGAGAACGAGCGGAAGCCCGTTGACGAATACGATGACATCTGGACGTTTGTTGGTGCCACACTCGATGTAGGTCCACTGGTTAACAACGTGGAAGCAATTCTTTTCGGGATTGCCGTAATCGACCAAGCGCACGATGTCCGTATGCTCTTCTTTGCCGTCAAACCAGCTTGTCTCTACACCGTTCTGAAGCATGTCCATAAAGATGCTGTTCTTGGCGATGAGGTCGCTGCCCTCGATTTCCTTTAGTCTAGTTATTGAGGCATTAATCGCGCGTCGGTTGAGCGTGGGGTTAATGCTCTCAAGAGCGGGCCCAATGACGTCAGGTAGGAAGGCGTCGTCAAACGCGTCGGAGGAACGAGCGACATCAGGTCCATAGAGGTGCTCGTATCCCAGACTCGTTTGCAAGTGGTCAATGATGCCTTGTTCGAAAGCATCCTCATCAAATGACGTTGAGGAGCTGTAATCGACAGCAATCATGCGCACTCCTTACCTTATGCTTCTTCGACGCTGGTGAGCCTGTCCACCATTGCATTCTAGCAGTTGATCTTGCATATATTGGTATATCTGACACCCGTTAGTTGCCATTTGACTTATCGGTTGACCGTGCCCGAATGACAATTGGTGGCAAGGCTTTCTGACTTATTTAAATCGACTTCTATTTATGGGCGCTCGTGTTGTGACAGTTGCCCAAGCGCTTGCTTGAAGCTGTTGTTGGTGATCTTGAGATCGTTTCCCGCCTGCATTTTAATGAGTGTCGGGTACTCGTCCGGATTGTTCTCAACGCGAGCGATGAAGCTTGTGGCTTCGTCGGCGCCCGGAGTCTTGTGCGGCATGGGACCTGCAAGGATTGCGGCGTAGCCCATCGAGCCGCGTATCTTGCCGAAGTTGAAGTGCTTGAGTCGGGAATATTCGAGCTGAAACTCAAATCGATCCGGATCGAACCCTTTCTTGCGGGCGATGCTACGCAACTTATCGACGTTAACGACGCTTGCGCCCACAACGAGAATCTTGCCCAAAAAGCGCTCCTCAAAGGTATCGTTTTCGCTTGCGAGAAGGTCGGACATTCCAAGGGACGCCAAAAGATCCTCAAGAGTATCCTCGCGGTTTGCCTTTGTTGTGGCGGGCAGTAGTTCGAGGCCCATGCGCCCCATCATCTCGTCGCAAAGATCGGAGAGCTCCTGAATGGTGAGATGCGCCAAAGCTAACCCTCCTCATCGAAAAGGTCGGTAAGTTCCTGGCGAGCTCGAGATAGGCGTAACTTTAACAACTTGATCTCGTCAGTTTTGGCAAGATAGGCATCGGCAATCGTCTTCTGACGATCAGCGTCCTCGAGGGGCACCTTGATGTTGCTGAGAGCTTTGATGGGCACGCTGGGTATGGTAGTGCCGACTGCTTCACGGGCAAGGAGTTCTTTGCCAGAAGGGCTCGAAAAAAACGCGGCGAGGTAGTGCGGATCAATCTTTTCCCTGTTGACGCTTAACACGTACAGGTTTCCATTCGCGATGATTTTTCGATCTTCAGGAACCTCGGCAACCGCAACCTTGAACGGGGCGCCGGATTTTGAGATGAGGACGTCACCGTTGTGGATACGATACTTCTCAAGTTTCGTGTCGAGCGTGGAGAGGTTCGGAAGGTCGTCGTCGATAGACCCATCAGAGATATTGCCCAGGTTGAGATAGCTGAGTCCGGTGTCTTCGTCACAGACAAGTGCATCGAGTTCTGCCGCGCGAACGCTTGCGCCTCGCATGATTTTTGCGACGCTCCCGAGTTCAACTCCATTCGGGATCTCGATTTCTTTTTCGAGATAACGCTTTGCAGAGAGATCGAAGTCGCGTGCCGCAATTTCATCAAGTGTTTTGAAAACGCTCTTTTCGGAATCGATGCCAAGGCGCTCGACAATCGCGTTAATGGCGGCTTCGTCAATTGAACAGCTGCGACGATCATTGGTGCCCAAATCAGTTGCGTCGACAAAACGGACCCCCTTGGAGGCGCCCGTGGTAAGGACGACGAACGACGTTTGGATCATCGTGTAGGGGGCAAAGACCCCCTTTGGTAGTGCGACGATTGCCTTAATGAAACCGTTTTTAACGAAGTATTCGCGAACTGGTTTATCCGTACCATTGAAGCATGCGCCATTTGACATGATTGCGGCGGCGGTCCCACCCTTTTTGAGGGAATCGACAAGCAGGCGGTTGAAAACCCAATCGGATGACGACGGACGCCTGTAGCGCTCCTGGCCCTTCATGACTTTCTCAATGTAATCAGAGTTCTTGGAGAACATCTTGGTCTGCATGCCCCAGGGGTAGTTGGAGAACGCCTTGTCTACGGGATTGTGCTCAATGCTGCTGTCGAAATAGCGGAACATATCATCATGGGCATAGCAAATCTGCGATCCCGTGACTTTGGATCGAAGCTTTGCGATGGCGAGAGTGCTTTGATTGAGCTCGACGCCCATGGGCTTCGCATCCGGGCATTTCGCCGCAGCAGCTTCGAGGAAATTGCCCGTTCCACAGCCGAAGTCCATGACCTTCTCGCCGGATTTTATATCTAGAACGGCAAGTGCGAGTTGTGCGATTCCCTCGGGGGTTGAGGACTCGCCGCCAAAGACTCCCTGGCTGATCGGACCGTTCTGAAGGTATTCGTCGATTGCTTCTCCGCTGAAATTTGAAAGAAAGGCAAGGAGTTCGTCGAATGATCCGTCTGCGGAAAGGCGCTTATAGGCTCGATCGAGCAGTGCGGCGATATCGTCGTCTCCCTGGGATGCAAACTTGATCATCTCGGCGTAGTTATCGGGTCTGCCGGTTTTCTGAGCGAAGCGCGCGAGATAAACGAGCGGATAGAGATAGTCGGACGGCAATGAACTGCGGAGACGGGTCGTGAGAGTCCAGCCGATTTCCTTTGCCTGTGTGTTGACGTTAAACAATTTGAATCCTTTCATTGATTGGTTATCAATAACCGCTGATTGAACTATAGCACATAAGGTTATTGATAACCAGATGGTTTTCAGGTTATTTATAACCAAAGCCCTTGTTCTAGTCGCATTGATCCGTCGGAGCCAGCTGGTTTTGCCCACAAGCTAATGATTTGGTAACGGATAAAGGCATGAGAGCTGAATCGGAGCAGCGCGCAATTGCTGTTTCAATCTATTCACTGTTGAGGACGAGAGCGCACGGCATGCCATCTCACGGTTTTGGAACAGTGCCGATCTAACTGGTAATCTAGCAATATGACAGCTCGAACCGCAATCTAACCGACGTCAACAAAGAGGAGTAGAAATGGACAACGACACACTGCTGTTTAGGGATAAGGGTGCCGGTGTATTCAAGGAAATCTGCATCTACCCGAACCGGATCACCACGCTCAAGAAGAACCGCTTCTTCGGCACGCATGAAGAGGTGGTTTACCTGAATGACGTTACCGGTGTCTATAGAATCAATGGCAAGCAGGTGATCTTGAACAACAGGCTGCGGACGGGCTATGACTACAGGCTGAGCAGCCACTCCCAGGCACAGGAATTCGTAAGGGTCCTGAACTCGATTATGTAGCCGATAGCTATTCCCCGCACGCGCGGTGGTGATCCCTCAGGTAATACAACGGGCATTGCGCTAGCCTGCTGTTTCCCACACACGCGGGGATGATCCCTGCCTGTCCGAGGATGAAGTCAGGCGGCCGAACCGTCTCGTCACGATGTGACTCGACACGCTAGAGGACAGGGTAGAGCGTCACGTTCTGACGAGCATGGAGGGCTGCGAGTGCCTGGGCAAGTCCGGGGAGTGGCTTAGACGGCGGGATGGCTTTAGCTCCGCTCCCTTGGGGGTCGAAAGATATGAAGACATACGTTTATCAGGCGGTGCTTACGCCCGATGAGGACGGTGGTTACGACGTGGAGTTTCCCTCGCTACCGGGATGCTTTGCCTGCGGTGACACGATTGCCGAGGCCGCCGAGCAGGCCGTGGACGCGGCGAGCACCTACGTGGCCGTGCTCGTGAGGGACGGCCTCGCCGTGCTGGAGCCCGAGTTTATCGAGCCCGCAGACGGCGGCCTCTCCATGATGGTCGCCTTCTCCACGGACGAGGGGTATATCGTGGAGGGGGAGACGGTCTCGGCGGCCGGAGCCGCGCGCGGGCTCTCCGTTTCCCCCGGCAGGATTACCCACATGCTCGACTCGGGAATCCTCACGGGCTACCGCAAGGGCCGCCGCACCTATGTGACCGTGGAGAGCATAGCGGCGCGCCTGATCGACACGCCCCGCTCGGGCAGGCCCAAGCGGGGCGTGGTCGCATAGCTTTTGTCCGTCATGAAAGGTGGCCGTAAAAAGGGCTCTTCGGCTGTCCCCCGGGGCGAACTTTTTATGCCGAGTTGAGGTAGCGATTGCCTCTCGAGAAGTCTGGGAAATGTCCCGAAAAGCGTCGCCGCTCTATCTGGCGCCTCGGTTATCTCCAGGATAGTGAGCCCAACGCCGCGCAGTGCCCTGACCCTCTCCATCATTTTCCTAGCATATGCTATGTAGACTCCAAGCCGAACCTCGATTGTCCAACTTCTTCTCCGTAATCTCGCTCCTTTCTGTCCATTCGGGGCGCAAACTTTTGGTTTTAGATCCCGATGTTGGTAGATGTAAATAAACGGTGGAGCGGCTGCAAAAGATCCGCCTCGCTGGGTAAAATCAGGATGTGCCGCGGAACCCGCTCCTCAGCTACTCAAACTTCGGAGACGCGGGCAACGCAGGTGCTAATGTCTAAAGGGCCGGCTGCAACCGGCCCTTTTCATGACTCCCTTCGCTATCCGTTACTGCTTATATTCCCGCCAGATTGAGTAGAGGTTCCGGGCAATGCCGGTCACATACATCGAGAGGCGCAGGATTTCAAGAAACAAGTTCATAGGCTTCACCCCAATCGGAGATCGGAGCGTTGCCCGCAGGCGGATTCCGCGGCAGTCAAGATTTTACCTCACAGGCCGCGGTGGGAGGCACCCTGCCCATCACCTGGTTTGGAGCAGTGTCGATCTAACGGGCAATCAAACCCCTAGCGCTCTTTGAATTGAGCAAGCATCTGCCCGAAGAAGCTGAGCCCGGATGGCTCATAAATGAGTGAACCGCCGTCCGCGGTCCTGTAGAGCCCGCAGGGGAGGTAGCGCCCGTCGGGAAGGACATAGAGGTTGGCTTCTTTCTTCAGTCCTGCTGGAAATAGCGGAATCCCGTTTTCGTCCATTTGGAACTCATCAATATTCGCTATCTCTCTTTCCATGGCGCCTGCTGGTCAGTTTCTATCGTAAGTGCGCCCTAAAACAAACACTGCTCTATCAGCTCTTTACCGCGCAAGGCGTCGATCCACTCTCGTGGAATTGCGTCGATGCCGTATGCCGTGCCGGCGAGGGCCCCTGCGACGGCTGCGGTGGTGTCGGTGTCGTCGCCCAGGTTGACGGCGGCAAGCACGCAGGCTTCGTAGCTGTTGGTGTTCACAAAGCACCAGGTAGCGGCTTTAAGCGTGTCACGCACGAAGCCGCCGGAACTGATTTCGTGCCAGGGCGCGCTTTTTAGCTGCAGCGCCCACGAGGGGAGCGCGCCGTTCATCACGTTCCTCATCAGCTCAACAAATATGATGCATGCGTCGGTCGACGTTCTGTGGGCGTGCGTAATCGCCGAGACTTTGCTGACCTCTTCGTCTGTCGCATCGGCAAACGCCAGGGGTGCGATGCGCATGAGCGAGCCGTTGCCGTTGTCGCGCTCGCCGGAGCCACCCTTGCCGGAGCGAAGGGCGCGGGCGGTCGTTCCTCCGTAGTCGAAGACGCCATCAATCGTGTACTCGTCGTTGGCGATCCAGCTCACGAATTTGTCGCGCATGTCCTCGGTGTCAATGCGGCCGAGCTCTCTGATGGAGTCGCAGGTGGCGAGCGTCATAGATGTGTCGTCGCTCCAGGTGCCGGCGGGCTGCTCGTGCGTGCCGTAGCCGATCATGTCGGTGCATTCGAACGTGCCGCGAGGTCTGAACTCGTAGGGAACGCCCAGCGCGTCACCGACGGCAAGCCCATAGATGCAGTCGCGCAGTGTTGTTTTCGGTCTGTGTGTCATGGAAAGCTCCTCTTTTCCCGGGTGATGTGGAGCGCCGTCGGGGGTATCGGTCGCAACGTGCTGCTATCCTTGCACTTCGCCATTAGTCGCTTCGTTGATGGCGCGGTACTCGGCACTCAGCTCGCGCGCCAGCTCTTCCTTGCTTGGAAGATATGGCAGGTATTTGGCTGCAAACACTTGGTCGTTGTCTTCGGGCAGCGTGTACTCGACAATCGAATCGCTTTTGTCCGCGCAGAGCACGATGCCTATGGGCGGATTGTCGCCTTCGTTCATGAGCTCGCGCGTGTAGTAGTTCACATACATTTGCATCTGGCCCAGGTCCTGATGCGTAAGGTCGTCCGTCTTAAGGTCGATGAGCACGAAGCAGCGCATCAGATAGTTGTAAAAAACAAGGTCAATATAGAAATGGCGCCCATCAAAAGTGATGCGCTTTTGGCGCGCCTCGAAAGCGAAGCCACGGCCAAGCTCCAGCAGGAACTTCTGAAGATGCGTGATGAGCGCTTGCTCTAGATCGCTCTCGCGAAACGCAGCGTCGTCCGAGAAACCTAAAAATTCCAGCACATATGGGTCGCGGATAATGTCCTCGGGGCGACGAGCCGTCGCGCTCTTTTGGATTTCCTGAGCGACGGCCTCTTTGTCCTTGCTGGCAAGAAGGCGCTCGCGAAACATGGTATTGATTTGGCGTTCGAGCTGGCGCGTGCTCCAGCGAGAGTCGGCGCATTCGTTCATGTACCAGGCGCGAGCTTCGGGGTCGGGAATGCGTATTAACCTGCGATAATGTGTCCAACTCAATTCGGGACGCAGTGAGTCCCGAATTGGAAATGCAAGATAGAACTGACGCATTTTACGCAGCTCTCTTGCTTCAAAACCTTTACCAAAATCCTTGGTAAGTCTGATTGCGAGGGCCTTGAGCAGCGCCTCGCCATACTTGGCGCGCTCCTCTCCGCCCTGTTCATCAACAATACTCTTGCCGATCTCCCAATATGCCTCAACCATCGCAAAGTTAACGGCGGTATAGGCCTTGTCGCGAGCGGCGTTGAGAATCGAGGAGACCTGCTTGTAAAAACCTTCGGGTACGATTGCCGATTCTCCACGGTTTACCAGTTCGCCCATCACTGTCGCCCCACTTTCCTCTTGTGGAATGCATCTTTATCGCATTTAGTTTAAAGCCTCGCGCGGACACGAATTGCTGTGCTGTCTGGCACCTTCGCATGGGAGCCTTGCGGTGGTTAAAATGTGACCATAGAGGCAGTTTTAGCGAACCCCGCGGGAGTGACGCGTATGGACAACAACACGCTGCTGTTCCAGGACAAAGGTTCGGGTAGGTTTAAAGACGTCAAGATCTACCCTAACCGTATTGAGGTGCTCAAGAAGGGCACTTTTGGCGGCAAGCACACCGAGATTGTCTACCTTAAGGACATCACGGGGGTCAACAGGATCAAGGGCCGCGACGTTTTCCTACGTAACAGGCTGTTGACTGCTTGTGTCTTTAGCCTGAGCAGCCGTGCGAAGGCCCAGGAGTTTGTTAACGCGCTGAACATGGTGATGTAGCCTATGGCGGCGTTTGGGCCAAGGTAAAAATCGGGGGCGCAGAACGGTGCTCTGCGCCCCTTATCGAGTCGATGCGTCCGAAAGTGCCGGCTTGCCTATTCGACAACGTCCTCGTTGTTTTCACCGTCACTGGCAAGCATCGCCGCGCCGGCGACCGTTGTCGCCACGGCGGCGGCAGCGAGCCCGGCGGCAACGCCAGAGCTGTCGCCCGTGTCGGCGAGCTTTCCGCCCGAGTCCTTGCCCTTGTTGCCCTTACCGTTCTTATCAGCGCTGCCTGCGTTGGAACCCGTGCCGCTGCCGGTGCCGGCGCCGGCAGCACTGTCCGAGGCCGCTACGGTAAAGCTTGCGGCTCCGTCGCTGGCGAGCGTGTAGTTCTGCGCCGCGTTGCCCAAGAGACCGTTCACGCGCACCCAGTACGTTCCTGCGGCAAATGTTTCGCCCTCGGCCATTGCTGTGCCCGGAGCGCCGTTCGCGTCGTGCACAAACTCGAGCTGGGCCGTGCAGGCATCGGTTTCGAGCTTGCCCTCGAGTGATGCCGCAATCTTGGCGCGCACGTCTTCGCCGGCCTTAAGGCCTTCGAGTCCCTCAAAATGGGGCGTCAGCGCGCGTGGATCGATATCGATGGGCACAGAGCCCTGCAGCCCCGTAACGGTCTCGTTGCCCAGGGCGTCGACATCCACGTATTCAATGGCAAACGCATGGCCCGAAGCTGTCGCGTTGAGCGCGTTGCTGCTGTCGGCAAGGCGGAAATGACCCTCGCCAACGGTCTTGCCATCCTGGAATGAGGCATCGCTCAGCGAGTCGCCGTACGTCATGCGCATGCGGGTCGGGAGATAGTACGGGAGATAGTACGAAGCCGTCTGCTTGTGCTCCGTATCGTAATTGCGCTGATAGATGCTCCGGGCCAGCGCCGCATCAACAAAGTCGGATGCGATGATGCCAATGTGCTTGAGGTAATCTGACTTTGTATCCTCGATGCCGCTGGGATTGATGTACGGGCTCTTATACAGATGCTCGTTGACTACTCGTGCCGAGGTAAAAGGATTGCCTCCGTGCGACAAGCCCGTGCAGCTGGTGTAGTTGATAGACCAGCAATGCTCCAGGACTTTCTCCTTGGCCCCGTTATCGTCCTCGACATCTACCTCGTTGCGCGTGCGCCCGGACGTTTCCTTCAGCGCATTATCGACCCAGCTGAGCTTGTCGGTTCCCGTGAGTTTGTACTTGTCCTGGGCGTATACCTTGGTGCAATAGGGCTCTTTGTCGCCTGTTTCCCCCGCGGCTTCAAAGCCCCGCGCGTCTTGGACGAGACACATAGTGGCGCTGTCGGAGTGAGCCTTGATCTTGTCATCCCATTCGGTAAGGTCGAGGCCCCACGTGTGGCCGCTTACACTGTTGCCGGCGAGCCTAAATCGACGCAGCAGAACGATCTTTCCGCGCACCTCGTGTAGCGTGGGGATTCGGCTCGACGTATAGAACAGTTTGGGGTTGTCGTCCAAAACCTTGGCGAAAGCCGTCGTAACACTTTCGTCGGTAGCCTCGTCGTTGCCTCGTGATACAAGCATGATGAGCGCTTCTGTCGGGTTTTCGTTCAAAAACGTTTTGAAGTAGCCTATGACATCGGAAAGATGCAAAAAGTACGCGTCTTTTTTGAGCAGGTAGTACATCCCATGGTCGATGCCAGGGTTGTCGCCCTTTCCGAGACGGATATCAAAATAGCGAATGCCTTCGAGCAGCTGCGTGGGAATGTAATCCTGCTGGCATTTTACTTGCGAGGATTGGGGCTCAGTGTCGTTGTCCACGCTGCAGGTGCCCGAATCGTGCGTACCCGGGATGCTCAGCTCGTCGAGGAACTTGTTGTCGTCGACGTATTTCATCCAACATGGTCCGTCGACGTAGCTGCTATACGTGATCCAGTCGAGGCTGCTAACCGTGGCATCGTTCTTTTTCATGTCGTAACCGACAAGCTCGAGCTCCCACGGAATGCTCTTGCTCTTATTCTTATGGCAAATCTTATTGTTGTCCTGGTCTTCGCCGTTCGATTCTATTGCCAGGTACTTAATGTCTTTTTTCTCGGTTTCTTTCTCGACCGTGCGGTCTCGGATGATATAGGTTCCGTTTGATTGCCGCTCGAACGCAAAAGCGCGGCTGGGCTTGTTGTCATACTCGCCGCTCCATACGTGGATGACCTTTCCGTCTTTGTCCGAGTCGCCATCGACCGACCAAATGCTGTAGCCCGTCTTTTTATGCTCTTCGAAATTGAGCAAGGTGCGGATAGCATACCAGTTTGTATCGTCATTCTTGGTCGTTACGTTCTCAAGGATGAGCTTGCTGGACGTGCCGTCATTAAACAGATGGCAGACGTTGCCGATGACGTTGCCGTCTTCGTTAACGCTTGCGGTACGAAAATAGCCCGCGGGGCGAAGGCGAATGACGAAATTGTCGAGGCTGACCGACGCTGTGGCAGCGTCGTCTGCAAATGCCGCTCGTGGGCCAATGCCCAATGCCGCGGTTTCGGGCAGGCTTGCAAGTGGCGACAACGCCGCGAGTCCAAGGCCCAACGTAAATGCTCGGCGGCTGATGGCGTGGTGTTCGGTCATAACTTCTCCATTCGTAGAGTGCGGTTATGCGATAGTTTTGGTCACTATACTGCTCAGATGTTTAAAGATGCTGGTTTAATTGCCTGCGCAGCACAATAAATCGGCGGGCGGACGTGTTGGGGCGTTTGTCGTTTTCGTACTGTTGCTACATTTGGAGCGGTTCCGGCGTCCGGCATCCTCGCGTTCGTTGGCTACAGGCATAAGAAAGGGAGGGTCGGTTTACCGGCCCTCCCTGGGTACGAAGCGCTGGGGTACCGTCGCTTGTTTGCACTGCGCCCGTGTTTCCCGCTGCGCTCGCCAGTCGCTTAACGCTTGATCTCGATATCGTCGAGCTTGACGTCCATGGCCTCGGTCTTGGCCTCGGCGATGTCATCGGCAAATTCCAGAGACTTCATCATGGTCTCGACGGCGTCCTTGTGTTCCTCGACGTTGTCGATACGCACGTACACACTGCCGCCGTCAACGTCGGTGAAGTATTCGGTCGTTACGCCGCCCGAGTGCGTGAAGTAGGCACTGCGCCAGGTCTTGCCATTGTACTTAACGGGATCGCTCTCGGTCCATCCAGAGTTGGCCTTCCACTTTGCCTCGTAGTCGAACAACTCATCGGCGTTCTTGTCAGGATCGAAGACGGGGATGAAGCGGTCGCTGGCGTGCTCGCTCTCGGTGAACTTAAACTGGGCCCTGTCGGCGGTGTCGCCTGCGACGTCGGTGATCTCGACGCCCTCGGGGACCTCGACCTTAAACCAAATGAAGTCGGTCCTCATATCCACGGCGGGCTTTTCTGCTCCGCCGCCACCGCCACTTCCGGTAGCGCCGCCGCTGCCACCGCAGCCCACCAGGGCAACTGCGGCAAAGAGGCTTATGCAGAGGGTGAGAATCGCAAAGGCCTTCTTTTTCATGGTCGTGTCCTCCTCGATCTGTAACCGCCCACGGATTACCTGCCTTTACTGTACGCGTGGACGGCTCGCTAGGGTGGGCCATGTGTCCCATTCTGGGGGCTGGAATTGCGCCGACAAGTGGCAATATGTGCGGTCGCAAAAGAGGGGAGGGCCGATGCTGTCGGCCCTCCCCGGGGTGAGGTGCCCGTTGATTTAATGGGGCGCGCGTGCGTGGGCGTTGCCCCAACAGGTTCCTTGTTTATAGATATGCCTCAGTTTTTGACGTCCGGAAGTCTCGAAAGGTGGGCCATGTGTCCCATGTTTGCGGTGCCGACGCCTATCGTTCGTCATAGAAATCCGCGATGGCCAGGTGCGCTGACGCTCATGTACTTATGGGCTAGACTTAGCACCATTATGTGATTGATGCGGTCGGTCGGCGGTTGCCACCCGACCGATGTATATGACTTGAAGGTGCGTGCGTATGAGCCAAGAGATGATGGATAAAACCTGTCGAGAGTTTGCCCAAGCGCTGGCTGCTCGCGAGCCGGTTCCCGGTGGCGGTAGTGCGAGCGCCTTTGTGGGCGCACTGGGCGCCTCGCTTTGCGGGATGGTCGCCCGCTACGGTGCGACCAATCCCGCGCTTGCTGATCGTGCGGATGACCTGACGCGCGCGTTTACCCAGGCTGATGAGCTGGCCCAGGAGCTTGTCGAGTTGGTTGCCGAGGACGTTCGTGCGTACGGCCAGGTGTCCGCGGCGTACGGTATTCCGCGTGACGATCCGGCTCGACCTGCGGCGATTCAGGATGCGCTGCATGTGGCCGCTATGCCGCCGTATCGCATTATGGATGCCTGCGGGCGTGCGCTGGCGCTGCTCGAGGACATGGCCGACAAGGGTTCGCGTCAACTGCTGTCCGATGTGGCGTGCGGCGCCGTGTTCTGCCGTGCCGCTATGCAGGGCGCGAGTTTGACGCTCTTTGCGAACACCACGTCTATGAAGGATCGCGCTCGTGCTAAGGAGCTCGAGACGGCGTGTGATGAGTTGCTCGACACATGGTTGCCGCGCGCCGATGCGCTGGCGCGCCGCGCCTCCGACGCTGCAAGGAAGAGAGGATAGCCATGGCTGAACTGCTGAAGGGTGCTCCCGTTGCCCGTGCTTTGACTGAGGAGCTTGCCGCTCGCTGCGCAGCCCTGCGCGAGCGGGGCGTTGTTCCGACGTTGGCTATCGTGCGCGTGGGCGAGCGCGAGGACGACCTGTCCTATGAGCGTGGCACTCTTAAACGCTGCGAAAAGGTTGGCATCGAGGCTCGTCGCGTTTTGCTTCCTGCCGACGTCTCGCAGGACGAGCTGCTGGCGGCTATCGAGGGCATTAATGCCGACTTGGCTGTTCATGGCTGTTTGATGTTCCGCCCGCTGCCCGCCGGCCTTGACGAGAACGCCGTCGCCGCAGCGCTCGATCCCGCCAAGGACGTTGACTCCATGACGCCGGCTTCGCTGCTCACCACGCTTTCGGGGCGCGGTGAGGGTTTTGCCCCCTGCACAGCCGAAGCCGTGCTTGCTTTGCTGGATCATTACGGCGTTGAGCTGGATGGAGCTAAGGTTGCTGTGGTCGGGCGCTCGCTGGTGATCGGGCGTCCCGTTGCCACCATGCTTACGGCGCGCAATGCCACCGTGACGACGTGCCATACGCATACGCGCGACCTTGCTGCCGAGTGCCGTGCGGCTGATATTGTGGTTGCGGCCGTTGGGCGCGCGCACACGATTGGTGTGGACGCGGTTCGCGAGGGCCAGACGATCATCGATGTGGGCATTAACTGGGATGAGGACGCTGGCAAGCTGGTGGGTGACGTCGATTTTGTTGCCGCGGCGCCGGTTGTTGGTGCCATCACCCCCGTGCCGGGCGGCGTGGGGGCTGTGACCACCGCGATTCTCGCCAAACACGTGATTGAGGCGGCGGAGCGCGCATCGAAATAGGCGTTTTGGGCTGTTTGAGGGGGTTAGCTATATACCACGTGGTCAAACAATGCCAAATATGAGTACTATTGCCAAGATAGTCACATATGTCTTACGTCTTTTTGGCTTCCTAACGGTATCCATTATCGTTAGGAAGCCTATTTTATTGAACTTATGGGGAATAACGTTGTCTTGCTTTTGGGCAAATGGGGATTTTCGGCACTCGTTACAGGGAAATTTGCTGCCACTAAATTGGTGACAGTACTCATATTTGGCATTTTTTGACCACGGGGGCTGCCGAGGCCGTGGTTTCGCCCTTTTTGCGTCGAAGCGATACACTGTTGCCGTTTGATTTCTTCGCTCAAGGAGGATGCGCATGCCGTGCACAACGATTCTGGTCGGTAAGAACGCGAGCTACGACGGGTCGACCCTGGTCGCGCGTAACGAGGACTCGTCCAACGGGGTGTTTGAGCCCAAGCGTATGCGCGTGGTGCATCCCGACGAGCAGCCGCGCGTCTACACGAGCGTCCTGAGCCACCTGACCGTTGAACTGCCCGATAACCCCATGCGCTACACGTGCGTCCCCGATGTTGTCCCGGGCCACGGCATCTGGGCCGAGGCCGGTTTCAACGAGCTCAATGTGGGCATGTCCGCAACCGAGACGCTCACCACCAATGAGCGCGTTCGCGGCGCCGACCCGCTCGTGGACTACGTGCCCGCCAAGGGTAACGAGGGTGAGGACGGCTATGTGCCGGCGCAGCCTGGTGGCTTGGGTGAGGAGGGCATGGTGACCCTGGTCCTGCCGTACGCCAAGTCCGCTCGCGACGGCGTTCGTATCCTGGGCGACCTGCTCGAGCGCTACGGCACCTACGAGAACAACGGCATCGCCTTTAGTGATGTGGACGAGATCTGGTGGCTCGAGACCATCGGCGGCCACCACTGGATTGCCAAGCGTGTGCCCGATGACGCCTATGTGACCATGCCCAACCAACTGGGTATCGACAGCTTTGACCTGGATGACGCCGAGGGCGCCCAGGCCGACCACATGTGTTCCGCCGACCTGCGCTCCTGGATGGCCGAGTGGCATCTGGACCTGACGCTGGGCGTCGAGGGCTACGGCTCGGCTGCGGTCTTTAACCCGCGCGAGGCCTTTGGCTCGCACAGCGACAGCGACCACGTCTACAACACGCCGCGCGCCTGGTACATGCAGCGCTGCCTCAACCCCAGTGACGTGTGGGATGGCCCCGACGCCGACTACACGCCCGAGAGCGACGATATCCCCTGGAGCCGCGTGCCCGAGCGTAAGGTGACCATCGAGGACATCAAGTACGTACTCTCGAGCCACTACCAGGGTACGGAGTACGACTGCTACGGCAGCAAGGGCACGCCCGCCACGCGCGGCGCCTATCGCCCCATCGGCATCAACCGCAACAGCCAGCTCGCCGTGCTGCAGCTGCGCCCCTATGCGCAGCCGGCCTATCGCGCCGTGCAGTGGATGGCGTTTGGCTCCAACTCGTTTAACGCGCTGGTCCCGCTGTACGCCAACGTCGAGACCATGCCCGAGTACTATGCCGACACGCAGGCTCGCGTGACGTCCGAAAACTTCTACTGGGCCAACCGCCTGATCGGCGCCCTGGCCGACGTCCGCTTCCATGAGTGCGGCCGCGCTGTGGAGGACTATCAGGAGAAGGTCGGTGGCATGGGCCACAAGCAGATCCATGACGTCGATGTTGCCGTAGCCGCTCTGCCCGAGGCCGAGGTGCCTGCCGAGCTTGCCCGCGCCAATGAGACTTTCGCCGAGCTTGTGCGCGTAGAGACCGATGCCCTGCTGGGCAAGGTGCTCTACACCACGAGCTGCGCCATGAAGAACTCTTTCGCGATGAACGATAACGTGAGGTAGGGATTTCCCGTCGATCGAATAGCGCTAAAACGCTTTGTCGCTTTCGCTCAATTTTGGGTACAAGAACGCCAATGCAGTTGTTTGTGATTGGAGACAGCCATGGTTATGAAACTCGATCAGCTTGTTAACGGTGCCATCAACGTGGGCTTCGGCGCCGCCGCCGTTGCCGTCGAAGGCGGCAAGAAGGTCCTCGACGACCTTAATACCAAGGGCGAGCAAGTTCGCAAGGACGCCGGCGCCCCCGATATCGCCCGTAGCGTGTCCGACATGTTCGAGCAGGCCGGCGGCACCATCTCCGACCTGACCGAGCGCTTGGGCATGCAGGGCGAGACCGCGGCCCAGCGCGTGCTTGACGAGCTCATCCTTGCCCGGGTCCGCGTCATGACCGCCCCCGAGCGCACGGCCTTCCTGGCCCATGTGCGCGACATAGTCGATTCGGTCGAGGACAACGTGACCTCGGTGCCTGTCGAGTCCGTTGAACCCGACGATGCGAAGGATACCGAAGAGGCCGAGTAGCAGCGCAGATGGCAGATTCCACCACCGATTACAACAATCAGGATCCTCTGTGTGACGAGGCGGCGGTTGTCGATGAGGTCGACGCCGCCGTCTCGGGCGCTCGCAAGAAGCCGCGCGCTGTCGATATGGTGCCCGAAGAGCCCGACGCGATGGCGCCGGACGAGGAGTATCAGCTCACACCGGCAGGTCGTCGTGAGCGCATTGGGCAGATCGTTCGCCTGATCAAAAAGTACCGCGTATGGGATAACCTCACGCCGGTGCGTCTGCGTCGTCTGCTCGAAGAGCTCGGTCCCATGTTCGTCAAGATGGGGCAGATTCTGGCTAACCGCTCCGAGATTTTGCCGCAGCGGTTTTGCGACGAGCTCCGTCGCCTGCGCTCCGACGTAGAGCCGGTGCCATATGAGGTAGTGCTCCGCTGTCTGGAAGAGGAATACGGCCAGCGCCTGGGGCAGATGTTCGACGCGATCGACCCCAACCCGCTCGGAAGCGCGTCGCTCGCGCAGGTGCACCGCGCCCGTCTGGTGACCGGCGAGGACGTAGCCGTTAAGGTGCAGCGCCCCGGCGCGCAACAGGTCATGGCGCAGGACATCGACATCATCCGTTCGGTGGTGCGCATCGTTTCCAAGTTCGTCAACACCGATCAGTTTGTTGACCTGCACGGTGTGGTCGAAGAGCTGTGGACCTCATTTCGCGAGGAGACCAACTTTTTGGCCGAGGCCAAAAACCTCAACGATTTCTATGACTTCCACAAAAGCGTGCACGGCGTTTCGTGTCCCAAATCCTACCTGGACCTTTGCACCGAACACGTCGTGGTCATGGACTACATTGACGGCATCTCGATTGCCGATCCCGAGCGCCTGGTGGCCGAGGGCTATGACCTGGAAAAGATCGGCTCGGCGATTGTCGAGGACTATTCGACGCAGGTGCTCGATGACGGCTTTTTCCATGCCGACCCGCATGCGGGAAACATCATCCTCAAGGACGGCATCGTCTACTTTATCGACCTGGGCATGGTCGGGCGCATGTCGAGTCACGACCGCGGTATCGTCAAGGACATGATTTTCGCCGTGGCCGAGGGCGACGTGCCCAAGCTCAAGGACTCGCTCATGCGCTTTGCCGTGACGCGCGGCGACTCCGCCGAGCTCGACCATTCGGACTTTTTGTCCGACTTGGACTTTATCGTCGCCGACTTTGCGGGTCTTGATCTTAAGGACCTGGATATCGGCGAGTTTTTGACCTCGCTGCTAAACCTGGCGCGCAAGAACGACGTTGAGCTGCCGAGCGTGGTGACGATGTTCGCCCGCGGCATGGTGACGCTCGAGGGTCTGCTGACCGAGTACATGCCCAACGTCAACATGATCCAGATCATCCAAGCGCACATCAAAAACGAGAAGAGCACCTATGCGCGCGTCCGCGAAATGGGGCGCGACTTTGCGGCGAGCAGCTATCGTGCGGCAAAAGGCTCGCTCGAGGCGGCCGAGTATCTGGGCTTGGCGTCGCGCATGCTCACGCGCGGCCAGCTTAAGGTGAACACGCAGATCATGAGCAGCGATAAGGCGCTGCGACAGCTGGGCGGAATCATCGACCGCATGTCGATGGCGATTGTGATCGCCGGTCTGTTTATCGGTTCGTCGGTGGTGTACTATGCACGCATCGAGCCGGTTGTGTTTGGTATCCCAGTCATTGGCTTTATGGGCTACGTGAGCGCGCTGGTGCTGGCGCTTATGCTGGGTCGCAATATCTGGCTCAACAGCCACGGCGGCAAGCACTAGAGGCTGTGACCGTCACCACATTCTCCTATCGCAAACAATAGCTTTTACCTTGGGCTTCGCCTGCGTGCGAGGCCCTTTTGCGTGATAGCATATTGACGGTTTTAATCGATGGCCTAGATGGTGGTGCGGAGACGCACGAATGCGCGGTTTTCCTGCGCGTTTGGGAGAATCGGGGTGCAAGTCCCCGGCTGTACCAGTAACCGTAATTCCTCTTGGCTCGGGATGTTCGCGTCGCAGATCGGACGGCGCGCCCGAGTCGTTAAGGTTAAGTCGGATCGCCTCCCATCTTGCATGCGGCTGCGGCGTATGCCGCCGGTGTGCATAGGGCTCTGGAGGGAAGGGGGACCCCGATGGGGGAACTCGAGCGCAACATGCGCGATGACGTGGGGCAGCTTCAAGGCAACGCTCCAAGTACAGACAGTAGGAGACAAATGGATATGTTTGAGGACGAGTGCCAGCGTGCCTCGCTTCGTCGCCGTGGCGTAATCGCGCGCGGCGTGGCAAAGCGCTGCCTGGTGGCATTCCTGGCCTTCGCGATGGCCTTTGGCACCACGCCGGCTCAGCTGTGGGCCGAGGGTGCCGAGGGCATTACCGACGCTGTGGCTCAGGCTACGACGCCAGGCGAGGACGCAGCGCTTGCGGGCGGTACCGCTGAGCAGAGCGGCGCCGAGGTTTCGGATTCCGGGAGCGCGCCTGCAGCTAGTGCCGCCACTACAGAGGCAGCAACTGGCGACGAAGGCTCGGCGACGGGGGAGAGCCCTGCCACGAGCGAGCAGTCTTCGACGGCATCCGCTGGCCAAGCAGGATCTGCCGCCGCGGCTGCCGTTCAGACAGAGAACCCGACAGAAACCGGCGATGTCGCCAAGAAGCAGGTCGAGGTCTCGTTCTCGATTATCGGCACCGATGCTGACGGCAAGGCTCAGACCTGGGTGGCACCTACGCAGCTCAAGCTCGACGAGGGCGCGACGGCTGCGGATGCCTTCGTTAAGCTGCAGCAGAAGACGGGCTTTAAAGCGGATTACGAACCGAACACGGCATACGGCTTCTACCTCAAAAGCATCACATCTCCGAGCGATGGTCGCACGCTTGCCTACGATCCGACGACTTATGCCTTCTGGCAGCTGTTCGTCGACGGCGCGTCTTCCTCGGTTGGCGCGAGCAGCGTCAAGCTCACCCAGGGGCAGAAGATTGAGTTTGCCTATACGGCTGGTAGCTCGTCCCCTGTCGTTAAGGACCAGGTTGCCGCAAATGTGACCGTCATTGGTCGCGATGCCCAGGGCAAGACTCAGACTTGGGTCGATAACGCGCAGTATGTGGTGACGTCCGGCTCGAGCGCGCTTGACCTTACGAAGGTCGCGCTCGAGGCGAATGATATTGACGCCGTTGCTGCGGGCTCCTTCATTCTGAGCCTTAAGTACAACGGTGTTGAGCTGGGTACGCCCCAAGATTATTCGACCTATTGGCAGCTGTTTATCAACGGCAAGTCGAGTGACTATTCGGCGGACAATGTCACCATCCATGCCGGCGATACCGTCACGTGGTTCTACGGTGGCTGGGGCGACCAGTTGCCGTCCGATTCTGTCCATGCTTCTGTTCAGGTTCTCGGTAAGGACAAGGACGGCAAGCAGCAGGTTTGGGCTTCGACGGGTCAGACGAGTCTCAAGGCGGGCTCTACTGCCAAGGATCTCCTTGAGCAGACCGGCCTTAAGCTCGATGCTAGCGAATCGTCTTGGGGCTGGTTCCTCAACGGTATTACTTCGCCGTTCGACAGTAAGTCCTATGGCTGGGATGCTGCGACCAAGAGCTATTGGCGCTTCTACGTAAATGGCAAGTTCGCCGACGTTGGCGCCGGTGCCTACAAGCTCCAGGAGGGTGACGCCGTCACCTTTATGTATGGTGCTGACGCCGATGCCCTCCCCGGTCAGGTGCTTGGATCCGCCGATGTTATCGGTCCCGATGTCAACGGCAACAATACTCGCTGGGGCTCGGCAAGCAGTGTTTCTTTGCCTGAAGGCTCTACTGCCCAGAACCTTATTGAGACGGTTCTGAAGGCCAAGGGCGTTACGTACAACGGCTCCCAGAGTGGCGAGTACTGGTTCCTCAATTCCATCAAATCGCCGTTCGAAGACAAGTCGTACGGTTATGATGCTGCGACCAATAAATATTGGCACCTGTATATCAATGGAGAGCCCTCCTTACTCTGCGCCAATCAGATTACGCTCAAGAGCGGCGATAAGGTCACGCTTGCCTATACCACCGACGATTCGCCCATGCCCGATCCCGACAAGGTTGTCGTGGACCCGAGTGCGACGACTCCTGATTGGGATGCCGAGTGGGCCGGCTACGGCAACAGTGGCAACGGTTCGACCGTAACGGATGCCAAGACGCCTGCGCAGGCCGCCGGTCTTAAGTGGGCCTTCGATTGGAAGGCCGAGTCTGGTCAGCAGTATGCCAACTGCAGCGAACCTGTCATCGCCAACGGCTTTGTGTACATCGCGACCGAGAACGAGCTCATCAAGATCGATTCGTCCACGGGCAAAAAGGTTGCCTCTGCGCCGCTTGCCTCCAAGGTGAGCTATACCTCTCGTCCGATCTATACCAATGGCCTTATCATCGTTCCGCTCAACGGCGGTGCGGTCCAGGCGATTACTGCAGACAAGCTGATCTGCAAGTGGCTGACGCCTGGTTTGACGGACTTGACGCAGAGCTCCTGCACCGTCGTTTCGGACGGCGAGTACGTCTATGTAGGCTCGGTCGATATTTCGTATGACGAGAATTACAACGCGACCTACGGCAACGGCTCCTTTGCGCGCATTAAGATTGCCACGGGCGAAGTTTCTTGGCAGAACATCGACCCTGCCGAGGGCTATTACTGGACTGGTGCGGCTTTGACGGATAAGTATGCCATCGTTCCTACGAGCGCGGGTACGCTTAAGTGCATTGATAAGACGACGGGCGATGTCGTTTCGACCATGAAGCTCGGCGCTGTCGCAAATGCCGATTGCATTGCCGATCCGTCCAATGGTTCGACCTTCTATCAGATGACGCACGACGGAAAGCTCCATGTGATTTCGCTTTCGGCGAAGGGCGTGCTGAGTGAACAGAAGACGGTTGATCTGGGCCTTACGAATAATCTGAGCGCCCCTGCGGTGTCTGGTGACAATCTGATTGTCGGCGGACAGACGGCTACTGGCTCTGCTCTGGTTCTCTATAACCTGAAGACGGGTAAGACCACGATGGTCGCTGCTGCCGACGGCAAGGCGCTGCCGGCTGGCCTCAACGGTATTGCTGCTACTCCGCTGGTGAGTGTTCAGGGCGGCAAGACCTATGTGTACTTCACCGTTAACAGCGCGGATAGCAAGGATTACGTCAACTACTCTGCTGGTGGTGGCGTGTATCGCTATACGCTCGGCGATGCAGAGGCGACGCAGATTTATGATGCGGCTGGCCATTACCAGTACTGTGACTCTCCGGTCATTGCCGATGCTTCTGGCAATCTCTACTACATTAATGATTCGGGCACGCTGTTTAAACTTGGAGCTGTCGAGTCTTGGACGGTTGCCTTTAACTCCAACGGCGGGTCTGCTTGCGACACTAAGTTTGTTGCTACGGCCGATGGCAAGCTGGTCAAGCCGGTCGATCCGACGCGCGATGGCTACACTTTCGGCGGTTGGTATACCGATGAGGCTTGCACGCAGGCGTATGACTTCAGTACGCCGGTGACGGCCGACCTGACATTGTATGCCAAGTGGACCAAGAATGCCGTTAACCCTGGCGGTAATGGCGGTTCAGGCTCCAATGGCGGCAATGGCGGCGTTGGTTCGAATGGCGGCGGCGGTTCTAGTACCGGTACTGGTTCCGGCACTGGCGCTGGCGCTGGTTCTGGCTCCGGCTCGAAGGGCGGCGCTATTGCCCCGGGTCAGAAGCCGGTGACCAAGACGACGGTGTCGACCAAGACCGAGACCAAGGAAAACAAGTCCGACAAGAAGGGCTCCGATAAGTCCGACAAGAAGGATGAGAAGAAGTCTGAGAAGAAGGACAGCAAGTCCGACAAGAAGTCCGATTCCAAGTCCGATACGGGCGCTGCTTCCACGACCACTGCTAAGAAGTCCTCTGGTGCTTCCGAGCAGGAGACGGGCACCAACCCGCTCGCCATCGTTGGCATCGCCGCCGGCGTGATTGGCCTCGCGCTCATCGCCGTCTTCGTGCTGACCAAGCGCGGCAAGGGTGACGGTAATGCCCGATAAGCCCAAGGAGACCAGCGGGCAACAGCCCGACTCCTCGTTTATCCAGCTCGATGATCCAAAGCAAAAGGGCGCCGCTTCGGCGGCGTCCGCCTCTCGTCGCAAGGCGCTCCTTGGCGTTCTTGCTGCCGCGTGCACCATTCTGATCGTCGTCTCGCTGGGCTTCGTCCATCCTTCCGAGAGCGGCGCCTGGTCCATTGACTGGATCGTTCAGACCGTGACGGGGGAGAGCGTCGTCGCCAAGGACACCAAGGGGTCTGGCTCGTCTGCCGCTTCGGGCGAGGCCAGTTCCAAGGATTCCAAATCTTCGAATGATGCAAAAGACGAGCCCAAGGGTTCGAACGACGCCAAGGACGATTCCGAGTCTTCAAACAAGGAATCGGACAAAAACTCGGATAGCAAGAAGTCCGAGGACCGGGGCGGCAAGAAGTCTGGCGATAAATCCGCTGCCCAAAATACGGGAGCCGGTGATACTTCCAATGCGTCTGGCGGTGCTTCTTCGGGCGGTGGCCAGTCGTCTGATGGAGCCTCGTCCTCTAATGGTGGAAACGCCTCCTCGGGCAGCCAAAGCGGCTCACAGGAGTCCAGCTACGTTACGGTGACGGTTTCGGTCACATCGAGCGCTGTGGGCAATCCTGTGTCCTCTGGCGGCACCTTTACCTTTAACGAAGGCGCCACCGTTTACGATGCCCTGTGCGCGCTAGGCCTTTCTGTCAACGCACACGGCTCGTCGTACGGCACGTATGTTTCCGCGATTGGTGGTTTGGCCGAGAAACAGTACGGCGGCACGAGCGGCTGGATGTACTCCGTCAACGGCACAACGCCCATGACGGCCTGCAGTAACTACGTTCTCTCCAATGACGACAACGTCGTTTGGTATTACGTAACGGGCTAGAGGCCTCGACATAGCGCGCCAGACGGGCGGTTCGGGCCAACATCCGGACCGCCCGTTTTTCATGCGAATGGGACTGGGTCGCCGGGTCTCTCTGCAAACAAAAAACCGGTTGGAACGGGAATTCCAACCGGTTATACATTCAAGCAAATAGTGAATCGACTACGACCGTGCGCCCTCGAGGAAGAAGCGGCGGCTGAAGTAGTTGTACCAGGTGACGAGGAACGTGGCGATGGCCTTCATGGCCTGGTAGCCGATGCTCAAAAACGTGACGCCCACAAACATGTACAGGTCGTTGAGGCCCAGGCCGATCACCGACAGGATGGTGAAGATCGTGAACTCGCGCTTGCGGCTCATGCCTTCGCGGTGGTCGAACACGTACTTCATGCTGAGCCAGTAGTTGACCACGACGGACGTGATAAACGAAACCGTGGTGCTCATCAAAAAGTCGAGGTGGAACAGCTCGACGAGCGCAATGAGCATGCCCCAGTCGATGCCAAAGGAGATAAGACCCACGACAGCAAACTTGAGGAACTGCTTAGTATGAGGTTGTGCCAGCGCCTTGCGCACGTAATCACATCCAATGCGTTGATGAATCGAGCAGAGGATACTTTAGAGCTTTTACAAGGGAAACGTAAGGTCTTTGCCAAGAACTATATGAACTCGCCAAATTTTCAAGAGCTAATCCGCAAACGTTGAAAATTTGCCCGTAAACGAGCGGCACCCACGGACGATACTGCGCTGAGTGCACGTCGTCCGTGGGCGCCGTAATGCTGCAGGGGTTTCGAGCTACTTGGTCTCGTCGCCCTCCAGGAAGATTTTTCGGGTCACAAAGTTGTAGACCATGACAAGCGCGGTGGCGCAGATCTTGGCGATATTGGCCTCGAGTCCCAGGCCGGCGTTGAGCGCCAGCACGATGCCGTCGTTGAGCACCAAACCGATCACGGACAGCACGACAAAGATGATGAACTCGCGGCGGCGGCTCATGCCTTCCTTGTGCGCAAACACGTACTTCATGCTTGCGAGGTAGTTAAAGATGAGTGAGATGATAAAGCCGCTGGTGTTGGCGATTAGGATGTTGAGGCCCAGACCGTAGTGGAGCAGATTCATAATGCCAAAGTCGATAACCGTGGCAATGACACCGACGACGCCAAATTTCATGATCTGCGCAAGGAGCTTTTGCATGGTACCTGCCTTAGGGTGGCGCGGGGACGCCGTGGGGATGACAAACTCAGCAAGTTTAGCCAATCCCCGCGGGTGGGGCTAGACGCGCTCTTCTATAGCACCGTTTCTATATGCATCGAGCAGCTGGCGCAGATCCTGGATCTGGCTGCGAATCTTGGCGCCAGTATCGGTGTCGCTCACCATGCGGCGACGGTCTGCTTGGTCAAAACGGTTGGTCTCGCTTTCGATGTCCACGTTGCGCGTGAGTGCCTCGGCAACCGTCGTAAAGGCCCGGTGCGACTTGAGGCGGCAGCCGCGCGAGCTCGAGATGAGCGTATAGCCGGCGATGCCCGTCTTGGGATGGTAAGCGCGGCAGAAGCCGCCATCGATGACCAGCAGCTTGCCCTCGGCGCGGATGGGCTGCTCGCCCTTGGTGGTTTTAACGGGCGTGTGGCCGTTGATGATGTGGCCGGTCGGCGAGCATGCCATGGGCGCGACGCCAAACTCGCGCATGATATCATCGCAGACCGAGGGCGACTTGGTAAGCGTAAAGTACGGGTCCATCGGCTCGACCCAGGTGCTCTTATCGGCGATATAGGCGCGCTCAAAGGTACGCACCAGGCGTCCGCTGGCGGGTGAATTGAAGCCAATCCACAGGTACCACATCCAGTCGAGGGCATCGCGGTCGCCCACGCGCCACGCGCGGCGGGCGATGTGGTCGCAAAAATCGAGATAATCGCGGCCAGCGTGCCAGGTGCCCAGGCAGTTCATGCTGCTAAAGGTGCCGTCTTCGTTGAGCGGAACGCAGCCGTGGAAGAGCAGGTTGCCGTTGGCGACCTTGTACATCGAGCCGTGGGTGTAGAGGAAATCGATATGGCGATGCAGGTGATCGGCGGTTACAAACTCGGACACGAGCTTGTCGATGATGTGCTGCTCCTGAGACGTGAGCGTGTAGGGGTCCGCCGGGTCGACGGTGGGGAAGTCGTTGGTCGTGAGCGGCCACACGCTGCCGTCGGCGAGCGTGACCGTGCCGGTGTCGTGGTCGATCTTGTTGAGTAACAGGCGGTCGGTCATATCGAACTCGGGGTGGCGCTGGATAATCTGGCCCTCGAGCTTAAAGAGCAGCACGTTGATGGCCTTGATCAGCGGGGTGATGGACTCACCGGCGGTGTAGGTGGCATCGGCAAAGGCGACAAGCTCACGCAGCGAGATGCCGTAGTCGTTCTCCAGGATCTCGTAGTTGTCGTAGCGTAGGTTGTTGCGCAACACCGTGGCGATGCAGGCGGGCTCACCGGCCGCAGCGCCCATCCACAGCAGGTCGTGGTTGCCCCACTGGATGTCGAGTGAATGGTAGGTGAGCAGACGGTCCATAATTTTGGCCGCGCCGCCGCCGCGGTCGAAGATGTCGCCCACCAGGTGCAAGTGGTCGACGGCCAGGCGCTTGATGAGCGAGGCGAGCGACTCGATAAAGTCGTCGGCGCTGGCGGTCTCTAGGATGGACTCCACGATGCGCTCGTGATAGCGCACGCGATAGTTGTTCTCGTCCGGGTGCGTGTGCAACAACTCGTCGATGATGTAGGCGTAGTCGCGCGGGATGGCCTTACGCACCTTGGAGCGCGTGTAGCGGCTTGAAAGTGAGCGAGCGACCATGATGAGCTGGTCAAGCATCGTCTTGTACCAGGTTGGCGAGTCCTCGCACCGGCTGCGGACCAGGTCGATCTTCTCGCGCGGGTAGTAGATGAGCGTACACAGCTCGCCCTTTTCGTCAAAGGAGAGCGTGTCGCCAAAGATCTCGTCGACATGTTCGCGCACGACGCCCGAGCAGTTGTTGAGGATGTGCATAAAGGCTTCGTACTCACCATGCACGTCGCTCATAAAATGCTCGGTGCCCTTGGGTAGGTTGAGGATGGCCGAGAGGTTGATAATTTCGGTAAATGCGGATTGTTCGGTGGGGAACTGTCTCGACAGCAGGCGCAGATACTTGAAGTCTTGCGGGTTGCGATCGAATGCGACCATGAAACACCTTCCGATGGGGCTGGTAAAACTGATAAACAGCGTCAAACGTTTACCAGTATGCGCCGCTTTTGTTTCGATTTTGCGCCAGCGGCTGAATTGTCGGCTGAACGGTTTGGTAAATCGATTTAGTGAAGGTAGATGTGTTGGTCGGGTGGAGACGACAGAGGGTGTTTTCTCAGATATTTATGCGTCGGGTCGGTGGAGACGATGGTGGTAAAGATGTTCACTATTTTTGGTTCGATTTGGTAAATAGTGGACATATGTACCGCATGTAGGCTCACTGTGCGATAATTTGCGCAGCAATGAGTAAGGAGCCTCATATGAGTGATTTTGTCCTGACCTGTGAATCCGCCGCCGATCGAACCCGTGAGTTCTTTGCGTCGCGCAATATCCCTGTCGTGTGTTTTCATTACGAGATCGACGATGTTGTCTATACGGACGATCTGTATCAGTCGATTACGCCGGACGAGTTTTTTGCCCAGATTGCCGCGGGCGCCATGCCCAAGACGTCTCAGGTGAGCGTGGGTGAGTACGAGGAGTTTTGGGAGCCGTTTGTTGCCGAGGGTAAAGACGTGCTGCACCTGACGTTGTCGTCGGGTATTTCGGGCACGTATGGATCGGCCTGCGTCGCGGCGCAGATGCTTGCGGATCGCTATCCCGAGGGCGGCAAGGTGCGCGTCATCGATTCGCTGGCGGCGTCTTCGGGCTTTGGCCTGTTGTTGGAATATGCCGCCGATGTGCGCGATAGTGGGGCTTCACTCGACGAGACGGCTGCCTGGATCGAGGAGCACAAGCTCAACCTGCACCACTGGTTCTTCTCGACCGATCTGTCGAGCTACCTGCGCGGCGGTCGCATTTCGGCCGCGAGCGCGATCATCGGCACGGCGCTTAAGATTTGCCCGCTTATGACGGTCGATTGCGAAGGTAAGCTGTCGCCACGTGAGAAGATTCGCACTAAGAAGCGCGCGATTTCCGAGATGGCTAAGACCATGATGGCACACGTACAGGACGGTGCAGATTATTCGGGTAAGTGCATCATGTCGCAGTCGGCGTGCCGCGAGGATGCCGAGGCGGTCGCGGCGCTGATTGAGGAACAGGTTCCGCAGCTTAAAGGCAAGATTGAGATCAATGACATCGGTACTCTGATTGGCTCGCATACCGGACCTGGTACGGTGGCGCTCTTCTTTATGGGCGACAAGCGCGTGGATTAATTTGCCCCATCACGTCGCTGCATGATTGCTCAAACGAAAACGGCCCGCCTCACGTTTGTGGGGCGGGCCAAGATGTTTTGCTAGCGTTTCTTTCCGCGGAAGAAAAAGCCGTGCAGTGACGGCTTGAGGCCGCGGTTGGCGCGATGCTCCTCGACGCGCTCGTGGATCGAAGCGACGCGCTCGATGACTTCGTCGGGAATCGGCACATCGGGATTCATGTTCTCGACTTGGCTGACCTCGGCGGCGGCGACCTGGTCGATAATGGGCACGTCGTCGCGCGAGATGACAGGTGTGGCGTCTTCCTTCATCTTGCGATAACGCTGCATCATGTCGGTCTGTAGCTGCTGGGCCGAAGGCGGTGTCCAGATGATGGCGTTGGCGCCGGCGGCGATGGTCTCGCGAATGCTCTCGGGCGTCTTGCCGCCCGGCGCGATAAGCGGCAGGTTGGGATAGTGCTCGCGCAGCTCGCGTAGGACCTGGGGCGTGTTCTTGCCGGCGGCGATGTTGAGAATCTTGGCTCCAGCGCGCACCTTGGCGTGGGCATCGTCGTCGCAGCGAACGACCGTGGCGATGACGGGGATGTCGGCGATGTTGGTGATGTGCTCGACCATCTCGGCAGTAGCGGGGGAGTTGACCACGCAGCCCGCCGCGCCCTGCATCTCGGAGACGGCTGCCATCTGCACGGAGCGCTTACCGGTCGTAGTTCCGCCACCCACGCCTACAAAGACCGGGCACTCGGCGACGGTCAGCAGCGCTTGCGTAATGGCGGGCTGCGGCGTGAAAGGGTAGACCGCAAAGACGGCGTCGGCGTTGGAGTTGCGGATAACCGCGACATCGGTGGTGTAAATGAGCGACTTGATGCGTCGGCCAAAGAGCGTGAAGCCGCTGGCCTCCTCGATCTCGTCGGGCATGCGAAGGGCAGCCTTGCGTAGGCGTCCGTCGATGGGCAGGGGCTCCATAGGGAGCAGGCCGTTGGGCGTGACGGCTATTTGGGGCTCGGTGAACTCGTCTGCAAGCTCGACCTCGGAAAAATCGACCGAGGCGACGATGTCCTCGTGCACCTCGGCGGGCACATCGATGGGAGCTTGGTCGTTTGCCGCCGCAGGCGTGTCGAAGGAGCTGGTGCCGACGAAGGCGTCGACGCGCTCATTTAGATCGTTGAGGGTATCCATGGAGGCTCGATTCTATGTGATGATGGCCGGCGCGATGCAGCCGGAATTGCGAATGCTAAATCGTTTGACGAGTTGATTTTTCCCCGCCGCGCCATCCGTTAGACCGAAGGGCCGGCGAACGTGAAGGAGCTGTGGTGGCGGGTATCGAGGTGCTATCTTGAAAGCCCCGTTTAAAAGAGAGGTGACGCGGTATGGAATTGACAGCAATGTTTGGCTCGATCGGCCTGTGTGTGGCCGCAATCGTTGCCGCCGCGGTCATCTACTTTGTGGTCACGGCCATTAAGGGCAAAAGGGCCGAACGCAAGGAGCGCGCGATGCTTAAACAGCATCGCGACCAGCAGGGCAAACGCGCACAGAGATAGCTTGTTGAGTTTTGGATCCGTGCGCTAGCTGCGTTTTCGGATCAGGGCAATGTAGAAGCCCTCAAAGTCGCGGCTAGGCGGAATGGTGAGCGTGCCGGGCAGGCCGTTGACGATGGCCGATACCTGACCCGCGGCAATGGCTTCGGTCAGAGCGTTGGACTCGATGCGCGGCTCCTCACCAGCTTCCTGGGTGCGTCGTGCTTCACTTTCGCTTGGCGTGCCGTCGAGGGGGATGAGCTCGCAGTCCATATGCTTGTCGAGGGCCTCTTGCAGGGCGTCCTCGTTTTCCTGCGGCAAGATCGAACAAGTCGAATAGACGAGCGTGCCGCCCGGTTTGAGGGCCCCCATGGCGCGGTCCAGAAGTGCTCGCTGCGAGCGGGCGCACTTGCTCAGCAACTGCTCGGTGAGGCCGCGCAGGCTTTTCTCGTTGCCACTGATGACGGTGCCCGTGCCGGTGCAGGGAGCGTCGAGCAGGATGCGGTCAAAGCGGAAGAACTCGTCGAGCTCGCGTGCGTCGATGCGCATGACGGGCACGTTTTTGGCACCCTGGCGATGGAGGTTCGACTCGAGCTTTTCGGCGCGGGGAATGCTCATCTCACAGGCGGTGAGGTGCGCCTGTCCCTGGGTGAGGGCGGCGATCTGCGTCGTCTTGCCGCCGGGGGCTGCGCACATGTCCAGGATGTCCTCGCCTGCCTGGGCGCCCAGGACCAACGGCGGCATCATGGATGACAGGCTCTGCAGGTAGATTTTGCCGTCGCGGTAGATGTCGAGATCCCACAGATCTGAAACCTGGGCCTCGGGCAGGATAAAGGCGTCCGGATACCAGGTAACGGTTTGGTGGGCGATGCAGGCGGCATCGAGCGCCGCAGCGATGTCCTCGGCGGTCGCCTTGAGCGTGTTGGCGCGCAGCGTGACCGGGCGTGTGGCCGCGGCGCCGAAGCCCTCGATCATGAGCTTGGCATCGGCGGGCGCATAGGCGCCGGCGACCGTGTCGACCATAAAGCGCGGCAGGTCGGCGGCGGAGTGTTGGGCGGCAAGCTGGTCGGAAAGCTCGGTAGCAGCAAACTGCCTGAGCTTGAGCTCGGCCTTGACCTGCTTTTTCTGCTTACGACGACGCGGCTTGGACATCCGTCTTTCCTTCCCGTCCCAAATTGACTACTTTCCGGGCACGCCGCTGCTGGCGTGCTTTAGTACTGGCTCTCGTGCTTGCTAAAGAAGTCGAAGCGCGGGGGCAGCGGCTTCACGCGGTGCTCGCCGGGCTTCTCGCCCAGGCTCTCCACAAACTCATCCGTGGAGGCAAAGATGTTATCCCAGCTAAAGAAGGCGACCGGGTCAACGTCGAAGTACTCGCAGATGAGCTCGCAGCCGGCCGGCACGATGCCGTGCATGAGCACGGTCGCTACGCGCAGCTCGGTAAAGGCGTCGACGAGGGCCTGCGTCATGGCGGCGTTGGCCGGCTCGCCCTCGAGCTTGTTGGCGGCCTTGGAGGCATCGCTCCAGCGCTTGTTGGCGGCGCGCAGGTAGTCGTCGCACACAGCGAGCGCTCGGTGCGTCTCGAACTTGTACATGGCCTGCTCAAAGGCGAGGGCTGCCTGCTGGGCGGCTTCGACCACGGTGTCAGAAGCGGCACCGGCGGGGATGCAACCGTTGCGATAGGGACTCTCGTCGCCCTCCTTGACGGCGACGCCGTAGAAGCAGCTGCGGGCCAGGCGGTTGAACACGCCGGTCAGCAGCGCGCTCTCCTTAAGGGCGGGGTCGATAACGCGCTTGTCGTCGCAGGCGCGCACCTCGTTGCCGTCCTTGTCCTTGCCGGTCACGCGCGTGTCGTATGCCTTGGGGCTAAAGCTCACCGGCTTCTCGGACAGGCCGAGCGACAGCCAATGCGCGCGCATCTGCTCGCAGGTGTAGTGGTTGAGCAGGTCGTCTGCCGGCGGGGGAGGAGTCTGCGAGGACGAGCTTGCCTTTTTGCCCATGTAGAGCAGGTGGTAGCAGGCGCTGACGGTGCTCTGCGTGAGGTTCCAACCCAGGGCCTCCCACATGGCGGTCTGCGCGATGCAATAGAAGTAGATGTTGTCCTGGCCAATGAACTGGTAGATCTGTGCGTCATCCGAGCACCACCAGTCGCGCCAGTCGAGCGAGCTGTGCTGGTAGGTGGGCGCGGGGACCTGCGTGGAATCGGCGGCGGGCTCGCCCATGAGGGCGGCATCCTGGGCGGCGACGCCCTCGGTCACGCCGGCGGCCTTGGCATCGCGTGCGAGCACGGTGCGCGTATAGCTGATGGGAGCCCACAGGCTCTCGGGCCAGCACCAGCAGGTGACGTCGGAGACGCCATCGACCTCGGGCACCGGAACGCCCCAGTCGATGTTGCCGGTGATGCGGAAGGGTACGAGCGCCTTGCCGCTGCGGAAGCGCACGCCGCCGTTGGCGAGCACCGCGTGGGCATCGTCGCGCTCCTTCCAGCTGGGGAAGGTGACGGTAAAGCTGCTCTTGTTGCCCTCGGGCTCCAGCACGGTGTGCTCGGGAAGCTGATCCTCGACGGCATCGAAGGCCTCGCGGAACTTGTTCTGGATGTAGAGCTGGGCCGGCAGCAGCCACTCTTCCATGGTCTTGGAGACCACGGAGCGAACCTGCGGGTTCTGGGCGAGCTTGGCGGTATAGGTTTTCATAAAGTCGAGGTAGGCCGGCAGGTCGAAGTAGAGGTTGTCGACCGGGCGCAGCTCGGGCACCTCGCCGGTGAGCTGGCTTTTGGGCGCGATGAGCTCCTCGGGCTCAAACTGGTGACCCAGGTCGCACTCGTCGGCATAAGCCTTCTCGGACTTGCAGCCCTGGATGGGGCAGCGGCCGATCACCTGGCGGCCGTTGAGGAACGTGCCGGCCTTGGCGTCGTAGAACTGCAGCGTGGAGCGCTTGGAGATGGTGCCCTGTTCGTGCAGACGCTCGATAATCTCGGCGGTCACCTCGTTGTGAATCTGCGCAGCCGGCTCAAGGCCCGAGCCGCCGTAGATATCGCAGCTGATGTTGTAGTTGTTGAGGGTCGCGGCCTGGCGGGAGTGATTGGACTCGACATACTCGGCGATGGACTTGTCGTAGCCCTCGTTCTCCTTGAGCTTGCGGTAGCTCTCCATGATGGGCGAGCCATAGCAGTCGGTGCCCGAGGTGAAGATGACGTTCTCGCGGCCCAGACGGTCGCGCAGGAAGCGGGCGAAGAAGTCGGCCGGGACAAAGACGCCACCGACGTGGCCAAAGTGAAGGCCCTTGTTGCCGTAGGGCTCGCCGGCGGTAACGATGGCGCGGCGAGGCCAGCTGGGACGGTCGTTCATGGAGTATTTGGATGCCATGGGACTCCTTCGCATATGGTGAGAGCGCGGCCGGGCGCAAGGCCTGGCGACGCGGTGGTCAATTCGTGCATATCGTTCGACATTATCGCACATGCGGACGGGTACGTGGCAGGGGCGCTATCCTAAGATGCTATGAATGAGATTTCCAACATACATGCGTTTGAAGACGAGGAATTTCTGCACGCTTGCTTCGTGTGGGGGATGGTCGTAGTCGGCGTGTTTGCCGTGTGCCTGGTGCCGGTGTTTATGCTGCTGGGCGGGCCTGCAGACTTGGATGCGGCTGACGCGGGCGGCTGGATGGCTGTCGTGGGCTGGATAGTCGGCTTGGCTGCGGTTTCTGCGGCGTCATTTGCCGTGCACGAGCTGGTGCACGGTGTGTTTTTTAAGCTGCTGGCGCCTGCGGGCGCGCAGGTGACCTTTGGGGCGAATCGCGAGACGGCGATGATCTATGCCTGCGCCGAGGGCGTTGTGTATTCGCGCCGGCGGTACATGGCGGTTTGCCTGGCACCGACGGCTGTTGTGACGACAACGCTTGCCCTGGGGTTTGCGTTTTCGGGCTATCCGCTGCTGTGCTATCTGGCGGCCGGCTTGCATTTGTCAGGCTGTGTGGGCGACTGGTATTACGTGCGGACCATTTTGCGCGACCGCCGCATTGTCGCCTGCGAGGACACGTCCTTCGGCGTGCGCTTTTTCGGGTGAGGAGATGTCGATGAAGCCGTTGTTGTTGCACGCCTGCTGTGCGCCGTGCTCTCTTGAGCCGGTCCGCCTGCTGCGCGAGGAAGGGTTTGAGCCCACAATCTGCTGGACCAACCCCAATATTCAGCCGCACGATGAATGGCAGCGGCGTTTGGACGAGCTGCGCCGGTGGTGTGCCGATGGCGACATCGAGCTTATCGAGGCGGGGGAGGACCGTGAGCGCTGGGAGGCCGGCGTGGCACCGCTGGGTGCCGATCGGCCCCGTCGCTGTCGTGCGTGCTATGCCCTGCGCTTGGCCGAGGCGTGCCGCGTGGCCCAGGAGCGTGGGTTTGAGTTTGTGGGTACGACGCTCGCCGTCTCGCCGTATCAGTTGTTCGAAACCTGCAATGATGTGTTGGAGCGTCTGGCTGCCGCCCGCGGTCTCACTCCGGTGATTCGCGATTTTCGTCCGTATTACCCCGAGGCGACACGCCGTTCGCGCGAGCTGGGCATGTATCGGCAGAACTACTGTGGTTGCCGCTTCTCGGCTGTCGAGGCGGCCATGGACCGCGCCCGCATCCGCGACGAGCGCAAAGCGTCCAAAAAGTAGTTCATTTGGGACGTCAGCCTGCTAGGATGTAGAGCGGACTTTAGCTATATAAGGAGTATCCGACGTGTCTATGCGTACCGATGATTTTGACTACAACCTTCCTGAGGAACTGATCGCCCAGGCTCCAGCCGAGCCGCGCGACTCCTGCCGCCTGCTGGTGGTGGATCGCAAGGGCTCCCAGGCGGGAACGCCGCTGGAGCACGGCGGTACCGTTGAGCACCGCATCTTCCGCGACATCATCGACTATATCGAGCCGGGCGACGTGCTCGTCATCAATCAGACGCGCGTGATGCCGGCCCGTCTGATCGGTCGTAAAACGGGATCGGGCGGCGTGGTCGAGACCCTGCTGCTCAAGCGCCGCGAGGACGTGGATCCGCTGGGCCATGTTTGGGAGTGCTTGGTCAAGCCGGGCAAGCGCCTGAAGCCCGGTGCTCATATTGAGTATCGCGCCGGTGGCGCCCATGCGCCCGAGGGGGCTCCCGTGGTGCTGACGGCCGAGGTTGTCGACTTTGTCACCGATAGCCGCGGCGGCCGCCTGGTACGCTTTGAGCCGGCCGGTTGCAATGCCGCCGGCGAGCCGCGCACGCTCGACGAGGCCATCCATGCTGCCGGCCACGTGCCGCTGCCGCCCTACATTACCGATTACGAGGGCGATCCCGAGAAGTACCAGACCGTCTACGCCATGAAGGAGGAGCACTCGGCCGCTGCTCCCACGGCGGGTCTGCATTTTACTCCCGAGCTCATGGCTGCCATCGAGGCCAAGGGTGCCAAGTTTGCCGCCGTCGAGCTCGAGGTGGGTATCGATACCTTCCGTCTGGTGGAGGAGGACGACCCCGCGCAGCACGTGATGCACACCGAGCGCTACCACGTGTCGCAGGAGGTTGTCGACGCCGTGCATAAGGCGAAGGCCGAGGGCCATCGTGTGATCGCCGTCGGCACTACCGCAGTGCGCTCGCTCGAGAGCGCGTTTGACGCGGACGCGCCGGTGTCCGATCCGGCTGTGACGGCGCGCTATTTTGAGGGCCGCGAGGACGGGGCCGACACGCTCGGCCGCGGCGACATCGTGGTGCGCGAGAACGCGACAACGCAGCTCTACCTTATGCCCGGCTCGACCTATCACGTGGTCGACGCGCTGATCACGAACTTCCACGTGCCGCGCTCCACGCTCATGATGCTCGTAAGCGCACTTGCCACCCGCGACCAGATCATGGATGCCTACGCCGCTGCTATCGAAGAACGCTACCGCTTCTTCAGCTTTGGTGACGCCATGCTCATCTTGTAGGTTACGGCGTTTTACAAACGCCGTAACCGGTCGACGCTGCGCGGGCCGCATTTGGACAATCTGACGTTCAACTTCAAGGGCGCGACCAGAAGGTCAGCGCCCTTTCGTTTCACGTCACCTTGCCTCAAATGCGACCCGCTCGCTGTCGTTGCCAAAACACCGGCATTTCTTTGGTTGTCAACAAAACATCGGTGTAGTCATTGGGGACGTTCTTAAACGACTACCTTGCATCTAAATAAGTTGCGGTGAGCGTTTTTTTGGCGGCTGGTTTACTTGCTCGCGAACAGCCAGACTAGGATGATCACCAGGATTGCGGCGACGATGCAGACGATGGCGCCGGTGAATTTGATGCGTGAGTCGCGGGTGCGCTCGCGCACCGCGTCCTCGGTGGCCTCGAGCTGGGCGACTTCTCGCTCGGTCTCGGCGTGTTCGGCTTTGTCTCGGGCCAAGGATCCTGCAAGCGACTCAGTGATCTCTGGATGGTCATGTACCTCGGTCGCCTGCTCGATGATCGACTGTGCATGTGCGGCATCTGCTTGGGCGTTGGCGATGCTTTGCTCTTGGTCGCGGCGTGCCTTGTCCTCGGCGGCGATCTTCTCGCGCAGTTCGCGCTGGCGCGTCGTGGCGGCAGTTTTCGCCGTCTGCAGCTCGTCGCGCGCGGCATCAGCCTCAGTCGTCACGGCTTGGTGCGCGCGTTTGGCTTCGGCAATGGGGGCTTGAGCCTGCTCGACGGCCTGCTCGGCTGCGGCAAGCGAGTGCTCAAGGTCGGCGGTGATGCGCGGGACATCTTCTTCGGCTTTACGCAGGGCATCTGCCGTGTCGGAGATCTGCATCGAGAGCTCGCTGGTGCGCACCGTATAGTTGGCGGGATTTGCCGAGGGATTGCGTTGCAGCTCGGCATACTCATGACGCAGCGTCTCGAGCTGGGCGCGCGTGGCGTCGACGGTTTGTTGTGCGGCGGCAATGCCGGCGTCTCGCTCGGCCTGCACCTTGTCGCGGATGCGCTTGGAATCCTCAAGACGTCGAACGAGGCGGTTGCCGGTCTCGCGCGAGCTTGCCTCGCGGGCCTCCACGGCGTCGAGCGCGGCCTTCAGGCGGAGCTCAGTCGCGTCATCCTCTGTCTTCATTTGTTCGAGCTGACTCTTGAGCTCTGTCGCTTTGGCGGCGTGGGCATCACGGTCAATCTCGGCTGCCGCAGCGGTCTTTTGCGCTGTGGCGATCGCCTGACGCTGGTCGGCGACGATCTGGTCGTAGCGGCCTGCGATATCCTGGCGCGTCTCGAGCTCCTCGGCCTGATCGACAATGCGCTGCTCAAGTTCGGCCAGGTGGGCGCGGGCATCGGCAAGTGCCTTTTTCGCGGCGTTCATCTCGCGCATGGCCGAGGCGCCCTGGGCAATAAAGGTGCCCACGGCGTTCGCGGTGTTCGAGACAGCGGTCCCCAGATCGCGGTTCGCGTCGGGGGAGTGCGGGGCGATCGGGCGAGCGGTGTCGACAGCGTCCGCATCGGCAGCCTGCGGCGCGGCGATATTGCCGGTACCGCCCTCGACCACAGAAAAGCCCGCTACGTGCGGATCGACCGCATCGGCGCCAATCGTGGGGTGCTCGAGCTGCAGAAACGAGGGCATGGTGCTGCCCTGGTCGGCAACGGGGGTCTCGCCGGGTACAAAGGTCGAGGCCGCCTCGGCGGCCTCCTCTTCCTCGGCATCAATATCGGCATCGGCCACGGCGTCTTTCATCGCTTTGACGGCATCCATCATGGAGTCCATGACGGCATCGAGCTCTTCTTCCGAAGACACCTCGATGGGGCCCGCTGCTTGCGGGGCGGGGTCCGTGTCAGGTTCGGCATCGCTCGGCTCCGGCTGCTCGCTTTCATCATGCTCGACAGTATCGTCTGTGTCTGTTGCCTTATCCGCACCGGCGTGCGCATCTGCGGTGGCGGGCGCATCGGTGGAGGCGTCGACGCAGGTAGGAGTATCGCAGTCGTCGACGGCGTCTTCGGAATGATCAATATGCTGCTGAGTCTGGGGGTCCAGCTCGTCTGTCATAGGCATGTGCTCCTCATCGTTGTTTGTCACCCTATGATAAAGTCTCGCGCCGACATCCCACGCGCTGCAGCAAAGTTTCAAAACGTGTTCGATGGCTCGATCTGATAACGATAACTCGGCCGCTTTATCCAGTTTGTACTTGACAATCCCTTCGCCGAACGACGTGGTGCCGTTCGCCTACCGCGGTCTTTTATTTTCGCTTGAACACGCTAAAGTTGCATCTCAGCTTTTGGCGCGTGAAGTTGGATACGCGCAGTCGGCGGGCGTGCCCGTCGCGATTTGAAAGGACTTTGTATGGGACTTTTCACTGGTAAGACCGTGATCGTCACCGGCGGCGGCAAGGCCACGCTTAAGGACGGTTCCGCTGGCTCCATCGGCTACGGCATCGATATCGCATTTGCCAAGGAGGGCGCGAACCTCGTCATCACCGGCCGCAACGTCGCCAAGCTCGAGGCCGCCAAGGAGTCTCTCGAGGCCGAGTACGGTGTCAAGGTTCTGCCTGTTCAGGCCGATGTCTCGGCTGGCCAGGACAACGAGGCCGTCGTCCAGAACGTCATCGACAAGGCCATTGAGGAGTTCGGCCGCATCGACGCCGTCGTCAACAATGCTCAGGCTAGCGCCTCGGGCGTGACCATCGCCGATCACACCATGGATCAGTTTAACCTGGCCATTTACTCCGGTCTGTATGCTACCTATCTGTACATGCAGAAGGCCTATCCGCACCTGAAGGAGACCAAGGGCTCCGTGGTCAACTTTGCCTCGGGCGCCGGCCTGTTTGGCAACTATGGCCAGTGCAGCTATGCTGCCGCCAAGGAGGGCATCCGCGGCCTGACCCGCGTTGCCGCCAACGAGTGGGGCAAGGACGGCATCAACGTCAACATCGTGTGCCCGCTTGCTTGGACCGCTGCGCTCGAGAACTTCCAGGATGCCTATCCCGAGGCGTTCAAGGCCAACGTCCACATGCCGCCGGCTGGTCACTACGGCGACGTCGAGAAGGAAATCGGCCGCGTGGTCGTTCAGCTCTGCGGTCCCGACTTTAAGTACATGAACGGCGAGACCGTCACCCTCGAGGGTGGCATGGGCCAGCGGCCGTAGGGGTTACGCGGTTTTACCAAACCGCGTAACGGCTCGACGCTGCGCGGGCCGCATTTGGACAATCTGACGTTCAACTTCAAGGGCGCGACCAGAAGGTCAGCGCCCTTTCGTTTCACGTCACCTTGTCTCAAATGCGGCCCGCTCGCTGACTTATGCTCAACCTGCGGCGCCATTTTGCTTGAAGGCACCTTGCTCGCTCTGGCGGGTTTTCGCTGTCGGTGCCATAGCATCGGCGTTGCTGTGGCTGTCGGAAATGATCCGTTGTCGCAAGGGGCAGGTTTCCTTTGCACCAGTTTCTGTCGAGTCGGTGCTCTTTGCGGGTTGCCCGTATAATGGTTTGCGTATGAACCGCAACCAAGGAGTTCCAGTTTATGGACCAGAGCCTTTTTAAATTCGACCTGATCGCCGAGGACCCGACGACGCATGCGCGTGCCGGCGTGCTGCACACCCCGCACGGCGACATCGAGACACCGATCTTCATGCCCGTGGGCACCAAGGCAAACGTCAAGGGCATTCCTACCGAGACCGTCAAACAGCTCGGCGCCCAGATCGTGCTTGCCAATACCTATCACCTGTCCATGCGTCCCGGCGAGGACACCATCGCCGAGCTGGGCGGCCTGCACAAGTTTATGAACTGGCACGGCCCTATCCTCACCGACTCGGGCGGTTTCCAGGTCTTCAGTCACAACGATGCCGTCAAGCTCACTGACGAGGGCGTGCGCTTTATCGTCAACGATTACGACGGCCGCCACGTGTTCTGGACACCCGAGGACAACATGGAGATCGCCATGAAGCTCGGCTCCGACATCTGCATGCAGCTGGACCAGTGCCCGGGCTATCCCGCCACGCGCGCCTACGTTGAGCGCGCCGTTGAGCTGTCGAGCATGTGGGCCGAGCGCTGCTATAAGGCGCATACCCGCGACGACCAGGCACTCTTTGGCATCGTTCAGGGCGGCATGCACCTGGACCTGCGCTTGCGCTCGCTGCGCCATCTGGAGGAGTGCGGCGACTTCCCCGGTTACGGCATCGGCGGCTACTCGGTGGGCGAGGACCACGAGACCATGTTCGAGACCCTGGCACCGCTCGTAAGCGAGTACATGCCCAAGCACAAGCCGCGCTACCTGATGGGCGTCGGCAACCCCACCACCCTCGTGCGCGGTGTGGGTGTGGGCATCGACATGTTCGACTGCGTGCTACCGACGCGCACCGGCCGTATGGGCACGGCGTTTTCGAGTGAGGGTCGCCTCAACTTCCGCAACGCGCGCTTTGCGCACGACGACGGCCCCATCGATCCCACCTGCACCTGCCCGGTGTGCACGGGCGGTTACAGCCGCGCACTCATTCGCCACATGGTCACGCAGAAGGAGATGCTCGGCGGCATTCTGCTGTCGATGCACAACATCTACTACCTGCTCAACCTTATGCAGCGTGCCCGTCAGGCCATTATCGAGGGCCGTTACGGCGCATTCGTGAGCGATTGGATGAATAGTCCTGCCGCGGTGGATTACTAAGGGCGACAGGCGCGCTTACAGAGCGTGGGCAACGGCAAAGGCTGAGCGGCAGCCGCTCGTCACATTCGCTGACGTCGGCTGCGCGACCGCTGACCGATGCCTTGCAAGCGCATAACGCATCGTGGGTACCATACCGAATAGTTGATGTTCGGGCGGGTGTTTGACGCATGGCATCGACCCCGCCCGCTTTTCTTTTTCTCGATAGGAGTACCCATGATTAAGAATGAGAACGTCGAGGGCGAGCCCGCCTACGACGAGACGTACCGCCGCGGCCCCGTGGTTATGCGCGGCCCCATGATTCCTAAGGACAACACCTACGCCAACCTGCTGGCGCCCGAAGATTCAACCGACTGGTTGCATGCCGATCCGTGGCGCGTCCTTCGTATTCAGGCAGAATTCGTCGATGGCTTTGGCGCGCTTGCCGAGCTTGGTCCTGCGGTGACCATCTTCGGCAGCGCCCGCACGCCCAAGACCGATCCGCTCTACAAGGCGGCGCGCACTGTCGGCCGTAAGATTGCCCAGCGCGGCGTGGCGGTTATCACCGGCGGTGGTCCTGGTGTCATGGAAGCGGCTAATAAGGGGGCGGCGAGCGTCAACGGCAAGTCAGTTGGTTTGGGCATTGAGCTGCCGCACGAGCAGGGGCTCAACAAATACGTGAACCTTGGTATGGACTTCCGTTACTTCTTTGTGCGCAAGACCATGTTCGTCAAATACAGCTCGGGCGCTATTGTTTTTCCCGGCGGGTTTGGCACACTCGACGAGATGTTCGAGGTGCTCACGCTGGTGCAAACGCACAAGGTCAAGCGCATGCCGCTTGTGCTGGTGGGCACCGAGTACTGGCAGGGCCTGTTCGACTGGCTTAACGGCCCGGTAATGAGCGCCAGTATGATTAGCCCGCTCGACCCGGATCTGGTACACATTACCGACGACCTCAACGAGGCCGTTGACATTGCGCTCGGCGGGTTGATGTAGAGCAATCGTGTCTACCGCGACATGAATATGCATGGCAATCTGATGCTATCTAACGTCAGGTTGCCATTTATATTGGGTATACTGATGCAAAAGACGAGGGCAAGGAGGTCGCGTATGTCTACTGCAACGGTTAAGCCTACGACGGTTCGCCTCGAAGAGGGGCTCAAGGAGCAGGCGACTGAGTTCTTGGATTCGGTCGGCCTCAGCCTCAATTCCTATCTCAATCTTGCCGTTCGGCAGCTGGTAAATCAGCGAAAGATTCCTTTTGAGATTGTAGGAAGGGCGGAGATGCCCAACGAGGCGACGAGGCGTGCCATGGTGATCGCCGAGGCTCATGAGTTGGGGATTTTGCCGGACGATAGCCCGTCATTCAATAACGCTGATGAGCTTATGTCATTCCTCGATGAGGAATAGCGATGTTCGAGATTAAAGTCGAGGCTCAATTTAAGGCGGACTACAAACGAACGATGCGCATGCATCCGCAGCTAAAAAGTGAGTTTAAAGCGGCGGTTGCAGAGCTTGTGGCTCATGGGTCACTTCCGGCGGAGTATGGCGCCCACGAGCTCTCAAACCCGGGCGGAAACAACAACGGCCACATCGATTTCCACCTATCCGATGGCTTGGTCGATGTGGTCGTTCTTTATCTTCCCCATAAGACTAACCCAGTGATTAGGCTGGTGAGAATGGGCTCGCATGAGGAACTGTTTCAGGGTCCGCTGGGCTGATCGCCGATTTCCAAGTTGCGGTGGAATAGGGACTGATTTGCGGTCGATTGGCCAAAAACAGTCCCTATTTCACCGCAACTGATAGGCGCGCCCCGTTCGCTGCTGCGGCCCCCGGTTCTCCTCATTGCTGGATTTCGCTCAAAAACTCAGCGGCGACTTCGTTGCTTTTGAAACGGATGCTGCGGTCTTCTTTCTTGGGGAATGCCAGCAGCGGGATAGTCCCGTACCAGACAGTTTCCTCGTCAATCACGGCCGCGCACAGCCGCCCTTTGGCCTTGACGGAATAGTCGACGTTCATCTCGGCAAAAATCGCTTTCGCGTCATCGCGCGGAGGTGAGGCAACATAAACCTCAAGGGTAATCCCACGGGCGGCTGCGCCTGCGAGTGTGGTGGTGAGTTTCGTGAGGCATGCGGCGGATGCGTAGGATGCGGCTATGAAGGCACTCTTTGTGGCACCGGTGATGTCTTTAATTAATGCCTCAATAGCGTTTGCCGGCTCTATGAGAATGTTGTAATCGGGTTGCTCGCTGTCCTCTGCTGAATAAATTTCGTACCCCAACTTGGCGTACGTCTTGAGTCTTTTCTGGTACATGCGGGCGAGCATGGGTATCGACAGGTCAATGTAGTCGAATATCTCAACCTGTTGCTTGCCCTCGTGGCTTCTATGCAGTCTGCCCACCTGCTGCGTTACGCTGCCGTCCCAAGATATCGGCGTGGCAATGAAAAGGGTGTCAAGGTAGGACAGATCGAAGCCCTCGCTCAGAAGGCTTTCGGTGGCGACGATGATTCGATGTTCATGCTCAAAGCCGGGAAGACTGTTCAGTATCGCTTTTCTTTCTTTGGCGCCGATTTCTCCGGTTAAGAGTATGGGCTCGTGTCTGCGATCATTAAGCAACCTGAACAGTTCCTCAGCATGCTTTTTCCTTTTGGATAGTATGAGCGGATGTCGACCGTTTGACGCTGCTTCGAGGGCGTCATCGACAATCAATTCGTTTCTTGCCGCATGTGCACACAGCATATCGAGAATCTGATTGAAGCTTGCATCCGGCTCGTAGGCGGATAGCCGAATGCCGGTAAATCTCGGTCGAACGATGCGCTGGATGCCCTGCTGAATTGCCTGCGTTTTTGGATCGATGACATAGCGAAGCGGGCCGCAGAGCATCGAGAGCGCCCGCGTGAGTCCGTCGGAGCGCTCGGGTGTCGCGGAGAGGCCATATATATATTTGGCTGGAGCGGACTTGAGGACGAGCTCGAGCTGTGGCGCGGCAGCATGGTGGCATTCGTCGCAGATAATGAGGCCGTAATTACGAACAAGGTTCTTAACTATCGGCTCCCCGGTTTGGGAGTCTTTGCCAGATAGCGACTGAAAGGAAGCGACGTCGATAAGGCCGCTGACGGCGGTTTTGCCCCCTCCGATTTGTCCAATAAGGGGAGGTTGCTTTTTGCTGATTCGTCCTTTTGGCGTTCGGATCGGCTCTCTGGTGTCCGTAATGTCGAGAAATCGTTCGAGCTGCGATTTCCATTGGGCTATGAGCGCGGTCTTTGGAACAATGACGAGCGCCGGAAGACCAACGGCGGCAATAAGATAAGCTCCGATGACGGTTTTACCGAAGCCCGTTGGCGCAGACATGATTCCGTCTTCGTATTCAAGCATCTGGTCGGCGGCAATTTGCTGTTCGGGATGAAGGGTCCCTTTGAATGCCATCTCAATTGGATTGCCTGTGCTACGTTCGTCTGAATAATGGGCAGTAACGTGGGCTTCTTGAATCAGCTGCTCAAGTTGGGCTTTGCAGCCTCTGGGAATCGCGACGCGGCCATCTCTAAGTTCGCTGAGGTCTATGAGTCGCGGTTTGCCGAATACTGATTGATGCATAGATTGCGCACGGAAGAACTCCGGGTTGGCAAATGTCGCAAGCCTGCGGATTTCCATTTGAGCTGCCGGGCTCAGAGACTTTTCGGGGATGTAGAGCATATCGGCTTGTGTGACGAGCAGGTTCGAGGGGAAGTCTCGTGGCGTGAGCGGGAGCCGCTTTCGTGGCTTTTGGACATTGCGCCTGGTTTTGTTTGTCGCTGCAGCTGTTGCTATTCCAAGCGGTTTGTTTTTGGTGTCCTCGATCAGACGATCCACCGTCGCACGCGAGATTAGTTGGATTTGCGAAAGGTAAAGCCATTGGTCGGGAAAGGGCTCGAATCGTTCGTCAACAAATACGCTGTTTCCTTCCCGCTGCGCTTTTCCCTGAAAGGGCAGCGCAATGAGATTTCCAAAGCCGCCTTCAGGAATGGTGGACTGCGCGGGTATCATTCGGTCAAAGGCTTCGAAGGTGATTGTCTTGTTGAGTGCCGCTGCTTCGGCGATAAGGCAGCTACCGAAATCTCGTGCTGTCTTTGCGTTTATAGGTTCTAGGAAGAAAAACCAGATATGCGCGCCGTTGCCTGACCTTGATCGCTCGACCGCAGCGTTAATTCCATGGTTTTTTACGACAAGCCTGATAGCGTTTGTCGCTTCTTTCCAATCGGCTTTGTCAAAATCAATGACAAGGACATTTGTGTTGCAGTCTTTGTCGAGAACATATTGACCTATGACGTCCCGGAGCCTGTCGTCGCTGCCTTTGAAATGGGCGATAATGGCGGCATCGTTCAGCTCAAGGAATGTGCGGCTGCGACATTCAGCGCATTTAATTCTGTGATGGTTTGCTTTGGGGCAAATGCCTGGCTTCCACTCATTTGCGCAGGCGGGTGTATAGCCGATGCCCCCGTCTTTTCTGCGATACCCGTGAGCGTGCACATCTTTGCGGCCGGTAAAAAGATTGCGAAAGAGCTCGAGTTTGTCGCGCGCTGGGCTCGCGCTGGTAACGATGCCCTCGGTCTGTGCACGTTCGCCGAAAGATTTGCCGGCTTTGTCCCATTCTTCGAGTGTTGCGTAACGGATGTCTGGACCGTTGCTACAGATTACGATCTGCTTACGCGGATCTGAAGCGTGGACAACCGTTTTATTGAGTTTGAATAAGGCGTTCCCGAAAAGGGCGTATTGATGCACGGCGTTGCTCATTTGAATGCCATTCTTGTCAGCGTTCATTGGGATGAGGGTACGTCATTTCAGCTTTATGAGATATGCGACTTCGATTTTGGTTCGGTAATAGTGGGGTACCGATCCGTGAGTGGCAATTAGCCGGTGCCAAAACGTGCGGCGGCTGTTGTTAAAGGTGTTTTGGCGGCTATGGGGCGTGTTGGCGGCGTGGGGAGGGGTCCTCGAATGACTCCGTGGTCAAATAACGTCAAATATGAGTACTGTTGTTAATGTAGTCTCATAACATTTGGTAAGAATAGAATACCAATTCCACATTATTCTATATATCTAACCCACTAAACACGGAATTTTGAGCCTTGGCAAGACGTGGAATTGATCGAAATGATCAATTCCGGCGAGATTTTGCTGCTACTAATTTGGTGGCGGTACTCATATTTGCCATTTTTTGTCCAGTGGGTACCGCGAGGGGCCTGTTCGACTGGCTCAACGGCCCGGTGATGGATGCCGGCATGATCAGCCCACTCGATCCAGACCTTGTCCACATCACCGACGACCTCAACGAAGCCGTCGACATCGCCCTGAGCGGGCTGATGTAGGGTAGGTAAAATGGGACGGGGCTAAAAGACTGGTCTGAAACGTTTGATACCAGTCTTTTTAGCCCCGTCCCAAATGAACTGCTTCTAAGTTGCGGTGGAATAGGGATTGATTGGCGGCTAATAAGCCAAAAACAGTCCCTATTCCACCGCAACTGATGTGGGCGTCCCTAGTGAGTTGGCTGGTAGCGGGGGCAGTAGCTGATGGCGATGGCGTCGACGCCTACGTGGGTGGCGATGGTGCAGCCGATGGGGCCGGTGCCGGCGTCTACGTAATCCTGACCCGCGAGTGCCTCGTTGACAAGCTCCTGCTCCTCGGCGGCGCCGGTCGTGAGCACGCGCACGCTGGAGCCCGGATACTCGGCCAAAAATGCGAGGCAATCGGCCATGGTGTTGGTAACGATGCGCTTGGCACCGCGGCCCTTTTTTATGGCCTTGATCTCGCCCGATTTCCACTCCGGCGAAACGGCCAGGCGAATGTTGAGCATTTGCGTGAGCTGGCCGGCGAGCTTGGGCGCGCGGCCGTTCTTAACGAGATTCTCGAGCGTGCGGGGAATCAGCAGCAGGTGGGCGTCGGGCAGCGTCGCGCGGATCTGCGCCTCGGTCTCGTCCAGGCTGCGGCCGTCCTCGCGCATGGCCAGCGCGTACTCCACCAGCAGGCCCTCGGCGCCCGAGCCGGTGCGCGAGTCGATGCAGCGCACGTCGAGCTCGTGCGTCTCGGCCGTCAGGCTGGCGTTGGCGTAGCAGGCGGACCACTCGCTGCACAGCGAGATAAAGATGGCGCTATCGTGGCCGTCGGCGCGCACGCGGTCAAAGAGTTCCTTGAACTCGCCGGCACTCGGCTGCGAGGTGTGCGGCAGCTGCTCGGAGCCGGCCATGCGGGCGACGTACTCTTGGGCGGTAATCTGCACCTGGTCGAGCAGGTCCTCGCCCTCGATAATCACATGCAGCGGAATCACGTAAATGCCGAGCTCTTGGGCGCGGGCGGGGGAGATGTCCGACGTGGAGTCGGTTATGATGGCAAAAGACATAATTGCACCTTTCGTTGGGGCGCGACGGCGCCGCCTTCTGAGAGCAAAGTGCGACAAGTATAGTGGAGTCGTTCCACATTTCTAGGTTCAATTGTTGAATAGTCAACAGTTTGAAGTGTCGGTGTGGAAATCGTCAACTGGGGAAGAGGGATGCCGATGGAGGCGCTGGAGATATGCAAACGGCCGGTCGTGCTGTTTGATTTTGATGGCACGGTGGCCGATACGGGTCGGGCGGTGATGACCTCGACGCGCAAGACGCTGGCTGCACGCGGGTTTTCGGAGGCGCAGATGGGTGACCTGCGTCGCATGATCGGGCCGCCCCTGTGGAAGAGTTTTCACGACTTTTATGGCTTCTCCCGCGAGGAGTCGCTTGTGGTGGCCGACGAGTACCGCGCCTTTTTTGACGAGCTGGGACCGGAGGAGTATCCCGTGTTTGACGGGATCCCCGAGCTGCTGGATGGGTTGGTCGCCCAGGGCAAGCGCTTGGCCGTGGCGACGTCGCGCATGGAGGCAAAGTGCGTTGACATGGTGGGAGAGCTGGGACTTTCTCAGTTTGAGGCGGTGGTTGGCATGAATCCGCCGCAGGGGCGCGAGACCAAGGCCGATTCGGTCCGCGACGCGTTGGCGGCCTTGGGTGCGGCCGCGGGCGATGCCGTGATGATCGGCGATCGCTTTAACGACGTCGAGGGCGCGCACGCGATGAGCGTGCCGTGCATTGGTATCTATTCGGGCGCGGCGGCGCCGGGCGAGCACGAGGCGGCGGGTGCCGATGCAGTGGTGCACTCGGTGGCCGAGCTTGCTAAACTTTTCGCTATATAGGTATTTGATGTGAGGGGCGGGCACGCTCGCCGCTCATTGGTAAGGAGGTCGTCCATGAATCAGGTGGAGCAGAGCGTTGCCGAGTATGTCGACGAGGTCTGGGAGGATGTCGTCGCCGATATCGAGCAGCTGGTGAGTTATCCGTCCGTGGCAGTTTCTGCCGATGCGGAGCCCGGCGCGCCGTTTGGCCGCCCGGTCCGTGACGCGCTCGATTGCGCGCTCGGCATCGCGCAGAAGCTCGGCTATCAGACGAGCGACGACGAGGGCTATGTGGGAATCGCCGATATCCCGGGCCGCGGCGACAAACAGCTCGCGACTATCTGCCACGTGGACGTGGTTCCCGCCGGCCCTGGCTGGAACACCGACCCGTTCACCATGGAGCGCCGCGAGGGCTGGCTGCTCGGTCGCGGCGTGATTGACGACAAGGGCCCGGCGGTATTGTCACTCTACGCCGGCGCCTACTTGCTCAAGCACGGCATTGTTCCGCGCTACACCTTCCGCGCGCTGCTGGGCTGCGATGAGGAAGTGGGCATGTCCGACGTTCACCATTATCTGGAGAACAACGCAGACCCCGACTTTTTGTTTACGCCCGATGCCGAGTTCCCGGTCTGCAATGCTGAGAAGGGCCAGTTTGGGGCGACGTTCGTGAGCCCCAAGATCGACGGCGGGCGCATTGTGTCCTGGAGCGGTGCCGAGGCGAGCAACGCCATTCCGTCGCAGTCTATCTGCGAGCTCGCGATTGCCGCCGATGAGCTGCCGGCGCCGGTCGAGAACGCCGACCGCCTTGAGATCACGACACTCGATAACGGGCATGCGCAGATTTTCGCCCACGGTATTGGCGGTCACGCTTCGATGCCTGAGGGCACCATCAACGCCGTCGGCCTGATCGTGTCGTATCTGCGCGAGGCCGAGGACGCGTTTGGTGCACGCGACGAGCGCCTGCTGACGCCTGCCGAGCACGAGTTCGTCAAGTTCCTGGCCTTTGTGCATGCGGATGCCTATGGTCGCGGCCTGGGTATCGACGCGACGAGCCCAGCGTTTGGCCCGCTTACCTGCAACGCTGGCGTCATCCGTGTGGCGGATGGCCATATCGAGCAGGTCATCGACGTGCGCTTCCCCGATAGCACGAGTGCCGATACCATCCGCGAGCAGCTCGAGCCGCTCGTGGGCCGTTTTGGCGTGACGTGCCGTGTGGGTCGTGCGAAGGTGCCGTTCTCGGTGTCTGCCGACGATCCGGCCGTGAAGGCGCTTATCGATACCTATAACGAGTTCACCGGCAAGCATGCCGAGCCCTTTGCCATGGGCGGCGGCACGTACGCGCGCAACTTTGCCCGCGCCGTCTCGTTTGGCCCCGAGGAGACCGGCCTGGAGCTGCCCGCATGGGGCGGCCAGATGCACGGCCCCAACGAGTGCGCCAACGAGGAACAGCTCAAGCAGGCGCTCAAGATCTATATTGTTGCGATCCTCCGTTTGAATGAATTAGAGCTTTAGGGTTACGCGGTTTTACCAAACCGCGTAACCAGTCGACGCTGCAAACGCCCCCAAGCGGCAATCTGACGTTCAATCGTCGGTCGCGTACAAAAGTACGCTTCCCTCCTCTTTCACGTCACCTTGCTCGCTTAGGGGCGTTTTCGCTGACTTATGCTCAACCTGCGGGGTTTCCAAGGTAGTCCTTGGGGACGTTCTTAAATGACTAGTCAAACAAGAACGTCCCCAACGACTAGTCGTTTAAGAACGTCCCCAACAACTACCTTCCTCTGGTGTAAAAGGTGCGCCATGTTCGGCGCTGGATTGTTATTCGTTTGTAAAGGCCGTGCTGCGCTTGCGGTAAGGGTCTATCAGATGCCCGTAAAAAACCGCAGTTGGCGCGGGCACTGCCCGATCGAGGCCGTATCTTTCCAAACAGCAAAGCGGGCAGGGTGCCCGCGAATCGCATGTATGAAAGGAAGATCATGCTCGATCAGGCTTATTCTCGTCGTCAGTTCCTCGGCCTCGCTGGTGGTCTTGCCAGCATCGTCGGTCTCGGTCTCGTTGGGTGCGGCGGCTCCGGCGCATCCGATGCCGCCGACAAGGGTAGCGCCGCTGCTGCCGAGTCCGTCTCCGGCGAGGTGACCTACGACGGTGCCTCTTCGTTCCAGGCTCTCGTCGAGGCCGCTGCCGAGAAGTTCATGGACGCCAACCCCGATGTCTCCGTCTCCGGCTCGGGTAACGGTTCGGGCAAGGGCCTGACCGCTGTCGCCGCCGGCACCGTCACCATCGGCAACTCCGACGTCTTCGCCGAGACCAAGCTTGAGGCCGATCAAGTCAAGAACCTCGTCGACCACGAGGTCGCCGTCGTGGGCATGGGCCCCGTCGTCTCCAAGAACGTCAAGGTCGACGACCTGTCCCTCGAGCAGCTCAAGGGTATCTTCTCCGGTCAGATTACCAACTGGAAGGAGGTCGGCGGCGACGACGCCACCATCGTCGTCCTCAACCGCAAGGCCGGCTCCGGTACCCGCGCCACCTTCGAGGCCGCCGTCTTTGGCGACGAGACCGTCGACTTTAAGGGCGACGCCGAGCTCGACAAGTCCGGCGACGTCCAGACTCAGATGGGCAGCACCGATAACGCCATCTCCTACCTCGACTTCTCGCACTTCGATGACTCCAAGTTCAACGCCATCAAGGTCGAGGGCGTCGAGCCCAAGAGCAAGAATGTCACTGATGACTCCTTCAAGATCTGGGCTACCGAGCACATGTACTGCTCCAAGGACGCCGACGAGGCCACCAAGGCCTTCCTGGAGTTCATGCTTTCCGACGACGTCCAGGGCAAGCTCGTCGAGGAGCAGGGCTTCATCCCCGTCTCTGCCATGAAGGTCGTCAAGGACGCCAGCGGCAAGGTCTCTGCTAAATAAGTAATCGCCCCGGAAAGGTTTGCAATGGCAAAACAGCTGCCAAAGCGCGACCTTGAGAACGTGGGCCTGGGCGTCACGGGCGCGTGCGTAGCGCTCGTGACGCTTGTCGTTGCCGCGCTCATCTTTATGGTCGCCCAAAAGGGCCTCTCGGCTTTTGTCAAGGACGGCGTCTCGGTCGTCGAGTTTTTCACCGGCACCAAGTGGGACCTGGCCAACACAGCCGAAAACGGCCTGCCCTATACCGGCGCCCTGCCCCTGATCGTCACCTCGTTTGCGGTCATGGTGCTCTCCACGCTTATCGCGCTGCCCATCGCCATCGGCTCTGCCATCTTTGCGGTCGAGATTAGCCCTAAGTTTGGCTCTAAGATCTTTCAGCCGCTCATTGAGCTTTTGACCGGCATCCCCTCGGTCGTCTTTGGCCTGATCGGTTTTCACGTGGTCGTCGGTCTTATGAAGAGCGTTTTCCACGTGAGCACGGGCCTGGGCATCTTGCCCGGCGCCATCGTGCTGGCCGTCATGATCCTGCCGACCATGACCACGCTTTCGGTCGATGGCCTGCGCGCCGTGCCCGACGGCTACCGCCAGGGCTCGCTCGCGCTGGGCTACACCCGCTGGCAGACCATCTGGCACGTGGTGCTCAAGTCCGCCATGCCGTCGCTCATGACCGCGGTTATCTTGGGCATGACCCGCGCCTTTGGCGAGACGCTCGCCGTGCGCATGGTCATCGGCGGTATTGAGGCCATGCCGACGTCGCTGCTGTCGCCGGCCTCGACCATCACCACCACGCTCACCACGTCCATGGCGGTCTATGCCGAGGGTTCGGCCCAGGACGATGTTCTGTGGGCGCTCGGTCTGCTGCTGATGGGTATGAGCCTCATCTTCATCCTGATCATCCACATTATCGGCCGCAAGGGGGCGAAGGCTCGTGGCTAGCACGCGCATCCATATCGACGAGGCGAGACTCGGGCGCGTCCAAAAGCAGGATCGCATCGCCACGGGCGTGCTGACGGCAATCATCGCCATCGTCATGTTCATCGTCGTCTCCATGGTGGCCTATATCCTGTTCGAGGGCATCTCGACGCTGTTCCAGCCGGGTTTTCTCACGCAGCCGTCGCGCGCCAACGGAACTCAGGGCGGCGTACTCTACCAGCTGTTCGACTCGTTCTATCTGCTGCTGATCACCCTGATCATCTCGGTGCCCATCAGCCTGGGCGGCGCGGTCTTTTTGGTTGAGTACGCGCCGGACGGTCCCATCCGCGACATCGCTTCCACCGCCATCGAGACGCTGTCCTCGCTGCCTTCCATCGTTGTCGGCATGTTCGGTTTCCTGGTGTTCTCGGTGCAGCTGGGCTGGAAGTACTCCATCATCTCCGGCGCCGTCGCGCTCACCATGTTCAACATTCCCATTCTGGTGCGCGTGATCCAGCAGGCGCTCGAGGACGTGCCGCAGGCCCAGCGCGATGCGTGCCTGGCCATGGGCCTTACCCGCTGGGAGGCCACGCTGCACATCCTGATCCCCGAGGCCATGCCTGCCATCGTGACCGGCATCGTGCTTTCGGCCGGCCGCGTGTTTGGCGAGGCCGCGGCACTGCTCTTTACCTCGGGCATGAGCTCGCCGGTGCGTTTGAACTTCTTGAGCTTTAACCTGTCGAGCCCCACCTGCGCTTGGAACGTGTTCCGCCCCGGTGAGTCGCTCGCCGTGCACATCTACAAGATTTACGGCGAGGGCAGCCCCGAGGCCCAGCAGATCGTTTGGGGCACCGCTGCACTGCTGATGATCTGCGTGCTGCTGTTTAACATAGTTGCCCGTATCGTGGGCAAGCAACTGGCAAGGAAGATGACGGCCGAATGAGCGAGATGAATGCAACGCCCGCAACCGAGGCGGCCACGTCCGAGACCCAGGACTTTCTGTCGAGTGTGGGGGAGAGCGAAAAACGCGTGCGCGTGAGCGGCAGGGCCGTGAGCGACGAGGTCGTGCTCTCCACCAAGGACGTCAACGTGTACTATGGCGACCACCATGCGCTGCGCGATACGTCGCTCGACTTTCACAAGGGCGAGATCACGGCGCTCATCGGGCCTTCGGGCTGCGGCAAGTCGACCTTCTTGCGTAGCCTCAACCTGATGAATCGCGAGATTCGCGGCTGCCGCGTGGAGGGCGAGATCAATTACCGCGGGCGCAACGTGAATACCAAGACCGAGAACACCTACGAGCTGCGTCGCTCCATTGGCATGGTGTTCCAACAGCCCAACCCGTTCCGCAAGTCCATTCGCGACAACATCACGTTTGCGCCTAAGCGCCACGGCATCACCGACCGTGACGAGCTCGACCGCATGGTCGAGGAGAGTCTGCGCGGCGCGGCGCTGTGGGACGAGGTCAAGGACAAGCTCGACAAGAGTGCCTACGCGCTTTCGGGCGGCCAGCAGCAGCGTCTGTGCATCGCGCGCACGCTGGCGCTCAACCCCGACGTGATCCTGTTTGACGAGCCCTGCTCGGCGCTCGACCCCATCTCGACGCTGGCGATCGAGGACCTTATGTCGTCAATCGTTGCCGACCGTGCCATCGTCATCGTGACGCACAACATGGAGCAGGCGTCGCGTGTGTCCAACCGCACGGCGTTCTTCTACATGGGCGATATGGTCGAGTACGACGAGACCGACGAGATTTTCCAACGGCCCAAGGATAAGCGGCTGAATGATTACCTCACCGGCATGTTCTCCTAGTCCGGGACATGCTTGAGGCCCGTGGCGGCTATGGTTGCCGCGGGACTGATTGGAGGGGCGGGTCATCTCTTGCGGGAGATGGCCCGCCTTTTTGTGTCGTGTGCGGCCCGCCTTTTCGCTGCTATTATGGACAACGTTGAATTTCTACGAAGGAGCAGGGCATATGGCGATTCTTTTGGGATGCGATTCCGTCAGCCTAGAGTTTCCCACCAAGCATATTTTCGATAGCGTGACGCTCGGCGTGGGCGAGGGCGACCGTATTGGTATTGTCGGTAAAAACGGCGACGGCAAGTCGACGCTGCTGAGCGTGCTCGCCGGCACGCTGGAGCCCGACGACGGCCGCGTGACGCATCGTCGCGGCACCACGATCGGCCTGCTCGGCCAAAAGGACCAGCTTGTCGACACCGACACCGTGCACCATGCCGTCGTGGGCGACACGCCCGAGTATGAGTGGGCGTCGAGCCCCCGCACGCGCCAGATCCTCGCCGGTCTCATTAGCGATGTGCCCTGGGAGGGCACGGTGGGCGAGCTTTCGGGTGGCCAGCGCCGCCGCGTGGACCTCGCGCGCCTGTTGATCGGCGACTACGACGTGCTCATGCTCGACGAGCCCACTAACCATCTGGACATGCGCACCATCAACTGGCTTGCACGCCATCTTAAGGCTCGCTGGCAGCGCGGCCAGGGTGCCATGCTCGTGGTCACGCACGACCGCTGGTTCTTGGACGAGGTCTGCACCAGCATGTGGGAGGTCCACGACGGCCAGGTCGATCCCTTCGAGGGCGGCTATTCGGCATACATCCTGCAGCGCGTGGAGCGCGACCGCATGGCCGCCGTTACCGAGGAGCGCCGTCGCAACATGGCGCGCAAGGAGCTCGCGTGGCTGAGCCGCGGTGCCCAGGCTCGTTCCACCAAGCCCAAGTTTCGCGTGGATGCCGCTCGTGAGCTGATCGCCGACGTGCCGCCCGTGCGTGACGAGCTGGAGCTCAAGCGCCTGGCCGTGAGCCGCTTGGGCAAGCAGGTTATCGATGTGGTCGACGTGGATGCCGGCTATGCCGATACCGACGGCGCGCCCAAGCAGGTGCTCACCGATGTGACCTGGCTCATTGGTGCGGGCGACCGCTATGGCCTTTTGGGCGAGAACGGCGCCGGTAAGTCGACGCTGCTCGACGTGATCCAGGGCAAGATTGAACCCACGCGCGGCCGCGTGAAGATTGGCCAGACAGTGCGCTTTGGCGTGCTGTCGCAGCAGCTCGAGGAGCTCAAGCCCTACATGGGCGACACGATCCGCGAGGTGCTCGGCAACTATAAGAAGTACTACGTCATCGACGGCAAGGAGACTTCGCCCGAGAAGCTCTGCGAACGTCTGGGCTTTACGACGCAGCAGCTCTGGAGCCGCATCGGCGATCTTTCGGGCGGCCAGCGCCGTCGCCTGTCGCTGTTGCTGACGATTCTGGACGAGCCCAACGTGCTCATCCTGGACGAGCCGGGCAACGACCTGGATACCGACATGCTCGCGATTGTCGAGGACCTGCTGGACGGCTGGCCCGGCACGCTGATCCTGGTGACGCACGACCGCTTTTTGATGGAGCGCGTGACCGACCAGCAGTGGGCGCTGCTCGACGGCCACCTGACGCATATGCCCGGTGGCGTGGACCAGTACCTGCGCCTGTGCAACGCTACCGCCGAGGGCGAGCCCGTGGGCGCGCCGAGCGCCAAGACCGGCACGTTCGACACCGGTGCCGCGGCAGCTGCGGCCGAAAAGCCCAAGTCGAGCGGTCAGCCCAACGGCCTGTCCAACGCCGAGCGCCAGAAGCTCCGCCGCGAGGTGAGTTCGCTCGAGCGCAAGATGGAGACGCAGCGCACCCGCGTTGAGGAGGCCGAGGCAGCAATGGCCCAAGTCGATCCCACCAACTACACGGCGCTCGGCGAGCAGCAGGCAAAGATCGACGAGGCTCACGCTGCCATGGACGAGCTGGAGATGGCGTGGCTCGAGGCGAGCGAAAAGCTCGAGGGCGAGGAGTAGGCGAGAATGATCAAAGCCGCATTTTTCGATATCGACGGCACGCTGCTGAGCTTTAAGACCCACCGGATTCCGGCGTCGGCGCAGCAGGTGCTCGACAGCTTTCACGAGCAGGGGATTGCGTGCGTGATCGCCACGGGCCGTCCGACCTACCAGATGCCGGACTGGCTGTTCGACCTGGGCTGGGATGCGTACATTACGCTTTCGGGCCAGCACTGCTTTGATGCCGAGGGGGTTTACCGCAGCTGCCCGATCGATTCGGACGACGTCGCGGTGATTGTGGACCAGGTGGCGCAGGGGCGCTACGACTCGCTGTGCATGCAGGGCGAGAACTCGTTTGTGAACCGCCTGTCCGAGCGCGTGGTGACGGCTGGCAGCAACGCGGGAATCGTCTACCACGAGGAGCCGTTTGAGCACGCCTTTGACGCACCGGTCTACCAGTTTTGCGCCTTTGTGGACCCGGTCGACGAGCATATCGTGACCGACGCCGTGTCGCATTCGCTCACCACGCGCTGGTGCGACCTATTCTGCGACATTATTCCCGCTAACGGCGGCAAGGACCTGGGCGTGGCGGCGACGCTCGAGCGGCTTGGTATCGACGCGAGCGAGGCGATTGCCTTTGGCGACGGCGAGAACGACCTGTCGATGTTTGCCGCCGTGGGCACGAGCGTGGCCATGGGCAACGCGCAGGACACGGTGAAGGCTGCGGCGACCTATGTGACGACCGCCGTGGACGACGACGGCATCTACAACGCCGCGAAGTACTTTGGACTGCTATAGCTGCGGCTCGGCACTTGGGGACACTCCTTGCGGGGCGTGTTCCCATTTTGTTTTCGTCCCGCTCGTTTTGTGAAACACGGCTAACTTTTAGGCAAAGTAGTAAGACATGGGCAACTTTTGCGGTAAAGTAAGCCGTGGAAAGTATCCAAAGGCTAACTAGCAATCATCGCGAAAGGCGGCCCATGGCCCTACGTGAATCCGGAGAAGACTATCTCGAATCGATCTACGTTCTGTCGGAACGCCAGGGCATCGTGCGCTCGATCGACGTTGCGGAGTACCTCGGCGTAACCAAGGCGAGCGTTTCCAAGGCCATGGCGACGCTGGAAAGCAACGGCTATGTCGAAATGGGCAAGCGCGACGTTCATCTGACGGAGCGTGGTCTGGAGGTCGCTCGCCAAATGTGGGAGCGTCACTGCTTTTTCGTGGGGCTGCTGGAGGATGCGGGTGTTTCGGCTGAGGTCGCGTCGCAAGAGGGCTGCCACATGGAGCACTGCCTGAGCGAGGAAAGCTTCGAGAAACTGAGGGCGATGCTGAACCGGGGCGAGGCGACGGGCCAAGCGGCGGAATCCTAACGAACCCCCAGTAGCGCGGAGTTCGCGCAAAGCGCGAACCAGCGACCGGGACCAGCGGTCCTTTCGGCCAAGTCCATTTCAGCAAAGGAACCCCGCCAGCAAGCGATGCCCAAGAACTGCCACCTACGTCACCGCAGGCCGGGGCCGGGTTTGGTTTTGAAAACACTCCACAGCGCGAGGCCCGCCTTTCCGTTGCTCCGCAGGAGCAGGAAAGACGGGCCTCATGCGCGAGGACGTTTTCAAAACCAAGCCCGGTCCCGGCCGGACAGCCCACGAACGCTACAGGTTCTTGACACCCATCGCGCGCATGGCATTCAGGATGGCGATAATCGCCACGCCCACGTCGCCGAACACAGCAAGCCACATGTTGGCGATGCCCAGTGCCGCAAGCACCAGAATCAGCAACTTAATGCCCAGCGCAAAGATGATGTTCTGCCAAACAATCGACATGGTCTTGCGCGCCACGCGGATCGCGCGGGAGATGTTGGACGGCTTGTCATCCATGAGCACGACGTCCGCCGCCTCAATTGCGGCGTCCGAGCCCATAGCGCCCATGGCGATGCCAACGTCTGCGCGGGTAAGCACGGGTGCGTCGTTGATACCGTCGCCTACAAAGGCGAGCTTGCCCTTGCCCGATTCTGCTGCAAGCAGCGCCTCGACACGCTCGACCTTATCACCCGGTAACAGCTGCGCGTGGAACTCGTCGAGACCGAGTTGCTTGGCTACAGACGCCGCAACCTCCTCACGGTCGCCCGTGAGCATGACGGTGCGCTTGACGCCGGCGGCGTGCAGGTCGCGAATCGTTTGCTCGGCATCGGTCTTTATGGTGTCGGCAATTACGATGTGGCCGGCGTACGTATCATCGACCAGCACGTGGAGGATGGTGCCGACGATCTCGCAATTGGGCGCTTCGATACCGGCCACAGCAAGCATCTTGGCATTGCCGACGATGACGCGCTTGCCGTCGATAATCGCCGTCACGCCATGGCCCGCGTCATTGGTGGAGTCGCTTACGCGTTTGGGATCGAGCTCGCCCTGGAAGGCGGTGCGTACCGACTGCGCGATGGGATGGTCGGAGAATGACTCGGCAAGGGCCGCGACTTCGAGCAGCGACTGCTCGGTATAGTCTGCCTCGGGGTGTACCGCCACGACCGAAAACGTGCCGTTGGTGAGCGTGCCGGTCTTGTCAAAGACGACGGTGTCCACATCCGCGAGCGTCTCGAGGTAGTTAGAGCCCTTGATGAGGACGCCCAGCTTGGATGCGCCACCGATGCCGCCAAAAAAGCTGAGCGGCACGCTGATCACGAGCGCGCATGGGCAACTGACGACGAGGAAGGTCAGGCCGCGCAGGATCCAGTCGGACCAGGCGCCGGTGACCAAGCCACCGCCGAGCGCGAGTACCGCGGCCGCGCCGGTGACAGCGGGCGTGTAGACGCGGGCGAAGCGCGTGATGAAGTTCTCGGTGCGTGCCTTCTTCTCACTAGCGTTTTCTACGAGCTCCAGGACGCGCGCGACGGTGGACTCGCCAAAGGGCTTGGTGGTGCGCACGTGGAGGAGACCCGTCATGTTGATGCAGCCGCTGATGATATCGTCTCCAGTTTTGGCCGGGCGGGGGACCGACTCTCCGGTAAGGGCGGCGGTATCGAGCTGTGTCTCGCCCTCGACGATGACGCCGTCGATAGGCACGCGCTCACCGGGCTTGACCACGATCACGGTGCCGACGGCGATGTCATCGGGGAAGACCTGCTCGAGTGTGCCGTCGGGCTGCTCGACGTTAGCGTAGTCGGGCGCGATGTCCATCATGGCACTGATCGACTTGCGGCTCTTGCCCACGGCGTACGCCTGAAACAGCTCGCCGACCTGGTAGAACAGCATGACGGCGGCGCCTTCGGCCATGTGCGGGTCGGTATCGGGGAAGAGCACCATGGCAAACGCGCCGATGGTCGCGACGGCCATGAGGAAGCTCTCGTCGAAGGCCTTGCCGCGGCGGATGTTATTGAATGCCTTTTGCAGTACGTCGTAGCCGGCAATCAAAAACGGCACGAGGAACAGCACAAAGCTGGCGTAGATGTCGCCCGGGGTGCCGAATGCGGCGGTAAGGGTGCCGAACTCATCGAGGGCGTACACCACGGCAAAAATGCCCAGCGCTACCAGGATGCGGTTGCGCTTATGCTCGAGTGATTCTTTTTTCTTGCGCTTCTTCTTTTTCTTTTTGGGGTCGGCGGTGGCCATGACTCGTATCCTCCCATTTGAATGTATGAACATTCGCTCATATAATTTCGCGAGCAAAGGCCGCAGCAAGCGCGGCCTTGCAGGTTGGCGTAAACCTGGGCTAGAGAATAATCTCGCAGTCCGGCTCGGCGTCGGCGGTGAACTCCACAACGCGGTCGAGGACCTCGTCGAACTCGGCGTCATCGGCCTCGAGCGTCAACTTCTGGGTCATAAAGTTGACGGACACGGATTTGACGCCCTCGAGCTTGGCCAGCTCGTCCTGAAGCTCGCGCGCACAGTTGGCGCAGTCGATCTCATCGAGCTTAAACTGCTTTTTCATGGTGGGTTCCTTTCCCTGTATTTGCGGCTTGGGTGCAGGCCGCGCTGGTACCGTGGTTGGCTGCTATTCGCAGATGTGGCTCATGCCCTGGTTGAGCATGGTGTAGACGTGGTCGTCGGCGAGCGAGTAGAGGATATTGCGCCCGTCGCGCCGGAATTTAACCAGGTGCGACTGCTTGAGTGTGCGCAGCTGGTGCGATACTGCCGACTGCGAGGTTTCGGTCGCTTCGGCGATGTCTGCCACGCAGAGCTCGCGGCCCATGAGGGCGTAAAGGATCTTGATGCGCGTGGTGTCGCTGAAGACCTTGAACAGGTCGGCGAGGTCGTAGAGAAGCTCCTCGTCGGGAAGGTCCTCGGGCGAGCAGGTGGTGGGGATCGCGGGTTCGGTGGCCTCGATGTCGGGTTTCGTTTCATCAACGCGGATGCTCATTGCAATATCCTTTCATATGAACATGCGCTCATATAACTTGCTTTCGATTATATGAGTGTATGTTCATATGTCAATACAATTTGCGTTAATTTCGATGACTGCTTGCCGCCTCTGCGATTTTCTGTGGGTTGGGAGACATCGACGCAATGCTCGCCAACATATTTCGAGATGTTCGGCTAGCATGCTAAGAAAGCCACCTTGAGAAGCATTAGAACTGTTCATATTTGTACTTTATCGTGTCAAATACCGCGAGAATCAGTTCTTCCTCTACGGGAGTTTCTGCAGAATCAGTTTTATCTAAAGTTATATTGAGCATTGCTGCAGCCAATCTGGCACATCGGTGGCCGAATAAGTCGAAAAATGTAGGTGGACATCCGCAGAGATCGCCTTTAGAAGAGCGAATTCTCAATTAGATCAATAATCGTGTCGTCTTCCGTGCGGTTTTCATCGATTTTTGCGAACATGTCGCATTCCCAAGCCCCATTGATTTCCTCAGCAAGGGCCCCGACGTGTTGCATGTCGTCGGGTTCGGGCACATCGTTGATGCTCGGGTCATCAGCTTGCGGATATTGGCTTGCAATTTCGCGCTTGGCGGCCTCTTCTTCTTTGAGTGTCTCCAGGACGCGGCGACCGTATTCGAAGTAGCGCCGCAAGACAAATTGACGAAGAGTTTCTTGCAGGATGGCGAAGTTATCCGGGAGTCGACCGGGCCATATCTTCTCGCGAATGCGAATCGCTTCCATGACCCGTTTAAAAGCGGACTGCTTGAAAAACGAATGACGATTAACTGTGATAACGGCATATCCCATGTTTCGCAGCGTGTTTCGGCGCTCCTCGTCAATTGATTGCTGCTCGGGTTCGTCGTGGTAAAAGCCGTTGTATTCGATATCGGTCATCGAATTTTCGAGCAGCGCGTCGAGGTAGAAAACCGTCCGTCGCGTTAGGGCGGCGTATCTTTTGGGGACTGGGATCGGATAATCCGTTTTGATAGCGCGTATGGCTAAGCCACCCATTGACTTGGGCATTGTCAGCATCATGACAAACGCCGTTTCGAGTGGGGAGCGACAGCCTTCGTGTACATAAGAAAGTGCCTTAAGTGCTTTATTAGATCCACGATACCCCGGTGCCTCTGAAAAGAAGGCTCTGAGCTCTTCAACGCTGGTTAGGGCTGGGCGCTCGCGATATTGAGTTTCGTCGGACGTTCCAAGCGCGTAGGAGCCGCAGATTTCAAAGTAATACTCAACGAGCTCCGAAAGGTTGAGGTCGGCTGTTGCTTCTAACGCGCACAGCTTGATATCGACGATGTAGACGTTCGGCTCGAGTTCTAGGTAGCTTTCTGCATCAAACGTATAGCGCGTGCAGTGGCAGATGCAGCCCTTGCGGTGCCTTTTGGCATTATTGGAAAACGTCAGCACATGGATACGTTCAGAATCGACATTCTTTCTGTTGAGCCATGCTCGTGCCGCTTCCAGGTCGGACGTGGTCGGCGCAGACACCCTGATCTTTTCCATAGGTATGGGACCGGTCGCGTAGCTTGCGAGCGAGTTGGCTGTTTGGTATACAGCGCGTGCCGTGGTATGTGACAGAATGATTCCCATACGCGCATGATGGCATAGCGGACGCCGCATACGCCCGAAACTTCGGGCAACGGTATTGGGGCGCGGCTTATCTTCTGCGAACGGTGGGTTTTTGAGCTGTCGTATTGAGGGAGCAGCTTTGGCTGGGGAGGTTTCTGCCGGCTGCCCCTTTTTGATGAACTTTAGTTGCGGATTCGTAGCTTCTAAGCGTTTTTGCCGACCGCTCAGATGCCTCACCAACATAATTTGAGTTATTCGGCCTTATCCTATACAAATGGTGCGATCGCAACGTCCTATTCGAATTGATTCAGGTAGATTTATGGGGCTTGGTTGCGAAATTAAGGCGATTTTAGCTTCGATTGCGGTTCAAGGGGCCTTGACTAGTGGTTCAGCTGGCCGAACAACTCGAAAAATGTAGGTGGGCCAACCTGCCGACTATGTGAAGCACGCGTATTTGCTCGTTTTGATGAAAACTAGGGTGCAGCCATAAGGCTGCGCCCTAGTTTACTGCGTGTCGGTGTGCCCAGACGGATTGCGCTGTGCCTGGCAGGCGCTCCCGCAGATGGATCGGTTATTTCGCGAATAGGTTCTTGAGGTTGAACTCGGCTTGGACGGTGCGGAGCATGAGGTCGGTGTCGTCCAGACCCAGATGCTGCTCGTTGGCATCGGCGGCGAGGGTGCCACGGCGGCGCGCCCAGTTCTCGAGCGCGGCGGGCGCGGACTCGCGGGGGAGCGAGCGCACGTCGGCGTCCAAGCTGCGGCAGATCTGGCGCGAGTCGATGACGATAATCTTGCCGGCGCGGCGTGCCTCGGCGTAACCGTCCAGATGAATTTTGAACCAGCTGTCCTCGAACGCGGCGTTATGCGCCATGTACGGGTACTTCTTCATAAGCTTGAGCAGCTGCTTCTGCAATTCCTTGTTCTCGCGGAAGGGCGTTTTGCCGTCGATGTCGTCCCAGGTGATGTGGTGGATATTCGACAGCGGCACATCCTCGCCGCGGTAGATATCGGGCAGGCCGCAGTAGTGTGCCTCGGCGTCATGCGGCACGGCGTCGCTGGTGAGGTCCATGATTTCCCAGCCCACGTTGATGATATAGCCGCGCTCGGGTGCACGGCCGGTGGTCTCGATGTCGATACCGAGCACGGTGCCCTGGATGGGCTTGCGGGCGTAGGCCACGCCGAGCGCGTCGCGGTCGCCGCGGATCTCGCGCATGACCGACGCGGCGGTGCGCTTTTGCATCTTACCGATGGCGGCGCAGGTGTCGGCATCGGACAGGCCGCGCGAAAGCGTCGCGGGCGTCACGTTGCGCAGGCGCGCCTCGCCAATCTGGTCGCACAGGTCGCGGTTGCGGTCAGCCAGGTCGCGCACGGTGGCAAAGTCGAAGCTGGGGTCGCCCTCGGCGGTAAAGTACTCGGTTTCGAGCACCTTAAGGGCCTCCTCGCCCTTCTGGCGCTCGGACTCCATGGCGCCGTGATCGCCATAGATAAACATGGGGATAAACGGCTGACGCTCGTATTCGAGTGCTTGTGAAACGTTCATATAACTGCTCCTTGGACGGGCCGCACCGCGCGGCTCGGGTTCATTGAGATGTGGCGAGATGATAGTTTACCATGGGCAACTATTGGCATCGCGCCTAGGACAACTACAATACCCTAGTTGACCGCTAGGACTTTTACAATGCTGCCGAAAGACATGAAAGGTTCCATCCGTCATGGATTTGCTGATTGATATTCTGCTCGACGCCGGCAAGGACACGCTCTCGCTGGCGCCGTTTTTGTTGGTGACGTATCTTGCTCTCGAGACACTTGAGCACGTTGCGGGCGACCGCGTCAACGGCGCTATCAAGCGCGCCGGCGCTGCGGGTCCTGTGGCTGGCTCGCTGCTGGGCATTGTGCCGCAGTGCGGATTTTCGGCCATGGCAGCAACGCTGTACGCCGGCCGTGTCGTGACGCTGGGCACGCTGGTCGCCGTGTTCCTCTCGACCTCCGATGAGATGCTGCCGCTGTTGCTCGCCGAGCAGGTGCCCGTGCAGACCATGGCGATGCTTTTGGCTTCGAAGGCACTGATCGCGCTGGTCACGGGCTTTATCGTGGACGCGGCTATCCGCGGCCTTCGTCGTAATGCCCGCGCGCATGCGGCGATTCGCCGTACCGTGCTGGGGACCGCTGCCAATCCGGCTCATGTGAACTGCGCGCACGACGACCATACCGGGGGCGACATCATTGATGAAGTGGCCGAGGCGGGCGTGAGCGCCGACCACATCCACGAGTTGTGCGAGCGCGACCATTGCGGTTGCGATGATGATGAAGATGAACACGAGCGCGACCACGGACACAGCCATGACCACGGTCACGCAGGCGAGCATGAGCACCACCACGGCCATGGGCGCGACCACGGTCACTCCCACGAAGGTGCGCCCGTCCTGTCGATTATCCGCAGCGCGATCTCGCACACCGTGCAGGTTTCGGTTTTTATTTTCCTGGTGACGCTGATTCTAGTTGCCGTGCTCGAGACCTTCGGAGAGTCCGCGATCGAGCAGTTCCTGCGTGGCAACGAGACGCTCGCCGTCTTGGGCTCGGCACTCGTCGGCCTGATCCCCAACTGCTCGGCCAGCGTGGTCATTACGCAGCTGTACCTGGAGGGCGCGCTACAGCTGGCGCCGATGCTCGCCGGCACGCTCATTTCCGCCGGCGTGGGCTATCTTGTCCTGTTCCGCACCAACCGCAGCGCTCGTGAAAACGCCGTGTTCCTGGTCATGATGTACGTCATCGGCGCCGGCTGGGGCCTTATCCTATCCGCCTTCGGCCTCTAAGTAGGCCTAAAAAATGGGCTTCAAATAGCCATGCTCGGCGCCTGCGCAATGCGGCGACGCATGGCATTTTGAAGCCCGTTTTTTGTTGAGCCATGGATTCCGAGCGCTCACACCGCTCAAAACAAAAAGGTAGATTTCCGGGCATGTCCCGAAAATCTACCTTGGTTAGCGCAGCAGCTCGGTGAGGTTTTGCTTAAAACGAGCGCGGTCTTCGCTGGTAAATGCCGCCGGTCCGCGAGTGCGTCCGCCGGCGCGGCGCACCTTCTTTTCCTCGTGGCGAATAAACAGTTGCATGTCGATGGTCGCCTTGTCGTAGACGCGCCCGCGCACACCGATTGCGGCGGCATCGCGGCCGAGCACCATGCTCGCCAAGCCAATGTCCTGCGTCACGACTACGTCGCCCGCCTGCAGGCGTTCGACAATGGCAAAGTCGGCGCTGTCGGCGCCCACGCTCACATCGAGCGTCGTGACCCAAAAGCCGCGTCGCGCGTGCTCGGCATCACGCGGGTCGTCGCGGCGAATGTGCCGTTCCAGGTTTTGCGTGCTGTTGCCGGCGATAACAACGGCGACGCCCGCCCGCCGCGCGCAATCAATCGACTCGCGCGTGACCGGGCAGGCGTCGGCATCAATAAAGAGCGTTCGCGGCATCTAGTGCACCAGTTTGCCAAATTGAATAGCGCGAACAATCAGCGTAACGCCAAACACCAGCAGCGCGGCGCCGCTAAAGATAACGAGCATCTTGGCCGACCACAGCGGATAGATAAACACGAACATGCCGGCGATGATGGAGAGTGCGCCGCTCAGGATAGCGAGGGCGCGGTTGGACGAAAGCTCGGACTCCAGAATGGACATGACACCTTCGACAATCCAGCCAAAGCCGGCCACGATAACCACCATCGTGGTGAGCGTCGCGGTCGAGAAGGCCTGGTTGCGCAGGATTATGACGCCGCCCAAGATAATGAGTAGGTTGGAGATGATGCTCGTCACGCGCCAGCCGGTGGGCAGCAGCGGCTCAAAAATGGCAGTGAACAGCCTAATGGCAGCAGTGATTACAAAGTAAAAACCCAGGACAGTCGTCAAAAAGACGAGGGACTTGGCGGGTGCAAAAAGCAGCGCGATACCAGCAATGAGCGCTAAGACGCCCGTGATGGCGTAGATCCAGCGTAGGGCCTTGACGGCTTTGCCCGCCATGCTTTTCTCGTCAAATCCAAACTGGCTCGATTTTTGGTCATCGTTCTTAAAGATGCCCATAATGTCTCCTTTCCGTGTGGTGCACGTCGCGTTCATTGCTCTCCGTGCGGCGTACGCCAAAAGTGCTGCAACAAGTATCGCCCAAGGGCGCCGATGCATGGGGCGGGAAGGACGAATTGCCGCCCCACATTCCCGGATTGTTACTTTTGTTCCCGCTCCAGTGAGGATTAATCAACAATTGTAGAACATTACGCCGCTGTATGTAATTGCCTAGGTTTTAGGTTAGATTTTCCTAAGAACAATTGCTCGAAATTGGGGGTCCCTATGAACGAAGCAGTTCCCGCAGCGCCGGTAAGCGCTGAGTCGATGGCAAAGCAGGGTTGCGAAAAGCTCGGCTTGGACGCGTTTGATGCGTTGGTTCGCTGCGCCCGCACGTGCCGTCGCTTTGACGAGTCCATGCGCGTGCCGCGTGAGCTTTTGCTTGAGCTGGCGGAGCTGGCGCACCTGACTCCCTGTGGTGCCAATGCTCAGCGTCTGCGTTTTCATGTGGTAAGCGGTGCAGAGGACTGCGCGCGTGTATTTGACGAGCTTGCATGGGCCGGTGCGCTCAAGGATTGGCCGGGTCCCGATGAGGGCGAGCGCCCGACCGGCTACATCGCGATTCTTGCTGAGCGCGCCGTTCCGGGCAAGCCAGCCGCTCCCATTACCGAGGTCGACACGGGCATTGCCGCGCAGACGATGATGCTCGCCGCCCGCAGCGCCACGCCCGAGGTGGCTGCCTGCATGTTCAAGGCCTTTACGCCCCACGCGATCGATGCCATGGGGCTCGATAGCGACAAGTATGAGCTCAAGCTGATCATGGCGTTTGGCGTTCCGGCCGAGACGCAGGTGATCGATGCGATCGATTCCAACCCCGACGGCTCAATTAATTACTGGCGCGACGAGGCGCAGGTGCACCACGTACCCAAGCGCCCGCTTGCCGACGTACTGGTGTAGCTGAGCGTCACCGCGGTGTGATCCGGCGGTAAACCACCACAAAGGTACCTGTCCCCTTTGCGGTGGTGCGAGGGGAGGACGTGTGGCAGATTTGTATTTGGTGCGGCATGGGCAGACTGAGCTCAATGTGCAGAACATTTTGCAGGGTGGGCACGATTCGCCGCTTACGGCGCGCGGGCGCGAGCAGGCGCTGGCGACGCGCGCGGCGTTTGAGGCGCGTGGCGTGACCTTTGACCGTGTGTATTCCTCCCCGTTGGGCCGGGCGCGGCATACGGCTGAGCTAATTGCTGGTGAGGGCCGCTCGATAGAGCTGGTCGATGACCTGCGCGAGTGGCATTTGGGCTCGCTGGAGGGTACATCAAATCGCGAGATGCCGCCGCAGCCCTGGGGTGATTATCCGGTGGCCTTTGGTGGCGAGTCTGAAGGCGAGCTCCAGTCGCGCATGGTCGCGGCGCTGTCCCACATCATGGCCAGGCCGCAGCACGACTGTGTGCTGGCAGTCTCCCACGGCTCTTCCTGCCAGGAGTTTCTTGAGTATGTGACTGGCAGGGGAGAGCTACCCGACAACGGTGCCGTGCTTCATTTTGGCTATTGCGACGGTGCGTTTTCGCTCCTTGATTGGTAACGAACGAAAGGACCCCTATGAATAAAGACCTGTATCTGGTTCGTCATGGGCAGACAATATTCAACCTTAAGCGCATTATTCAGGGTTGGAGTGACTCGCCGCTCACGCAGCTGGGATGCGACCAGGCGGCGCGTGCCGGCATGTTCTTACGTGCGCGCGGCATTGAACCCGATCATGCCTACACCTCCACGCTTCATCGCACCGAGCAGACTATCGCCAACTTGTGGCCGGGCTTGGCGTACGAGCGCCTGGACGGCCTGCGTGAGTGGTTCTTTGGCGACTTTGAGGCCGAGCGCGTGATGCTTATGCCCGAGCGCCCGTGGCGCGATTTCTATCGTCAATTTGGCGGCGAGGGCCAGATCCAGGTGCGCGAGCGCATGGTGGCGACGCTGACCGAACTCATGCAGCGTCCGGACCATACGTGTGTGCTCGCGGTAAGCCATGGCTCGGCTATCAAGGAGTTTATGGATCACGTGAAGGGTGCGGCGGCCGACGAGCGCGATCGCGTGCCGGGCAACTGCTCGGTGCTGCACTTTGCGTTTGACGACGAATCCGACACGTTTGAGTTGGTCGAAGTCTTTACGCAGGAGGATTACGCGCGCGAGCTGGGGCTTGAACCACTTGTGGCGGCAGCAGGCCCGCAACGGGGATAACGCGAGCGTGGCGGCACGGGTCGCTGGCATAACTTCTCGACGCAAAAGGGGCGGAGATGCATGTACCTGCTGCATCTCCGCCCCCTGTTTGTTGGGCTGCCGATTTTTGTGCTGGACGGTCTGGTCTTGCTAGAACCGCGCGACCTGGTGCGTGAGCAGACCCGTCGGAACCTGCGCCGCGCCGCCGCTGACCTGCGCGGCGGGGAAGAGCGCAGCTACGGCAAAGTTGAACGGCTCTTTGCCCGTGTAAGTGCCGGCGGCACGTGCATCGTCGGCCAGGAGCTGTGATGCCTCGACTAGTGCGACAGCGTAGGCAGGGTCGTCGGCCAGTGCCGGCTCCGGCGCCTGGTCGAGCATGGCGCGGATGGCCCCGACGGCGTCCTCGCGCTTGACCTCCCACACGCGGTGCGTAATGCCGGCGGGGTCGGTGACGGCATAGAGTGAAGCGCCCTCTTTTGCGGCGCCGAGGATGATATCCATGACGGGAGAGGCTTCGTAGACAAGCGTTACGGGACGGGGCTGTACCTTGAGGTCGGCGATTGCGCGCGCAGCGGCGGTCGTATCGGCGGCAACCGCGTCGCCGCCCGCCAGCGCACCAACCGGGCAGATCGCCACGACACCCGTCACACGTCCCGGCTCGCCCGAGCATTCGTACACGTAATACGCCGCACCCGGGTCCTTGAGCATCAGACCATCGGCAATGGCTCCGCGCAGAGCATCGTTGCCGCTCAGGATGCTGCCCATTGCAGGCAGCGCCTCAAGCACGCGGTCCTGAGCCGGGCGGATGCAGGGAAACGGAAGTGCTTTCATGGGCGGTCCTAACGCACGAGTCGGTTTGTTCGCGGCTTATTATGCCCCAACTTGGCCGCTCGCGTCCCAGAGCACGTTATCGGCGAGCGCGATTAGCACCTGCTGACAACGAACGATATCGGCGTGGGATACATATTCGTTGGGCTTGTGCGCGAGCGCGAGCGACCCGGGACCGTAGCTCATGCAATTGCGGTTACCTGTCTTGCCGGCAATGACGGCGGTGTCGGTGTAGCCGGTAAAGAAGCCGACGGTCGTGTCCGCGTCCGTCACGTCATCGGCAGCACGCATGAGCGCTGCTAGAAGGGGAGAGTTCGGGTCGCGCTCGATGGCGGGGCGGTCGCCCGTCACGGTGTAGCTGCCATGGCAACTGGGAACGGCGGCTTCGGCGACGGCGATGGCCTGCTCTACCATGCGCGTTGCGGCGGCCGTATCGGTCGGCGGGGTCAGGCGCATGTCGACCCAGACTTTGGCGCGGTCGGGTACGACGTAGGGGCGATATCCGCCCTCGATTTGGCCAAACGTGATGGTCGAAGGCCCCAGCTCATCGTGCACGGGCAGCGCCACAAACGCGCGACGGAGCGAACACACGACCTCGGCCATGGCGGCGACGGCATCCGCGCCCTTCCAGGGCTGGCTCGCATGCGCCGTCACGCCGGCCATCTCGATCTCGAACCACGTGCGTCCCTTGTGCGCCACCTGAATCTGTCCGTCGGTGGGCTCGGTGTCCAGCACCCATTCACGCGAGCCGACCCAGCCGGCATCGATCGCGGCCTCTGAACCACGCATAAAGTCTTCCTCGTCGACCGAGCAGATGAGTGAAAAGCCGCGGTAGGGCAGCTCGCCTTCTGCCGCCACGCGCTCGAGCGTATGGACCAGTGCGGCAATGGCGCAGGCCAGGCCACCCTTCATATCACAGGCACCACGGCCGTAGAGTTTATCGTTGCGCACGATCGCTCCGAGCGGCGGAATGTCCGCGTCCCAGCCATCGCCCAAGGTGACGGTATCCATATGGCAGATGTAGACGAGCCGTGGCTCGTCGCTTTGGCCCGGCACGGTGACCATTAGATTGCGGCGTCCGGGGAGTACTTCGTGCTCTGCAATCTGCACAGCATCGAGTACCGGATAGCTCAGCTGCGCCAACCGTTCCTCAACCAACGCTTTGATATAGCGCTCAATCTCGTCCTCATACGCACCCGGGTCTGAGCTGTCGATCCGCACGAGTCCTTGCGTAAGCCGCCAAGCAAAATCTGTATCAACCATAGGCACCTCACAGATAGTTAGGTCAACATACAGATTGTATGCCAAGAAGCGGCTCGGTGCATTTAACGGAGCGCTCACAAAAACGGGGGCGCCTCTCGTGCGAAAGGCGCCCCCGCGGGCATTCAATGTCAATGACGGGCAGGCCACATGGGGAACTGCTCGTCAGATCAGCCGGCGCTATTTGATTACGCGCACGCGATACATCGACGGAATCTGCTTGAGCGCCTCGATGGTGCTGCTGTCCAGGTGCTCGTCGGTGTCGAACATGGTGTAGGCGTTCTCGCCGGCGGACTCGTTGGTCATACGCTGCACGTTGGCGTTGTCCTTGGCCAGGATGGCCGTGATCTGGCCGATCATGTTGGGCACGTTGGCGTGCAGGCAGGCAATGCGGCTTGCGGCGCGCGCCTTGCCCATGCTGCAGGCGGGGTAGTTGACGCTGTGCGCGATGTTGCCGTTCTCCAGGTAATCCTTGAGCTCGCTGATGGCCATGTCTGCGCAGTTGGCCTCGGCCTCGCCGGTGCCGGCGCCCGAGTGCGTGGTGATAAACGTATTGGGCATCTTGACGGTCTTGGGAGTGGCAAAGTCGCAGCTAAACCAGCTGAGCTTGCCTGTACGCAGGGCGGCGTCGACGGCGTCCTCGTCAATGATGGTCTCGCGTGCGTAGTTGATGAGCACGGCGTCCGGTGCCAGCAGGTTAATCTGCTCGGTGCTGATCATGCCGATGGTGTCGGCCTTGCTGGGCACGTGCACGGTGAGGTAGTCGCAGCCGCGGCAGAGATCCTCGAGCGTGCCCACGCGCTGCACCTCGCGGCTCAGCACCCACGCGTGCTCAACGGAAATGAACGGATCGTAGCCATAGACGTCCATGCCCAGATCGACGCAGGCGTTGGCGACCTTGGAGCCCACGTTGCCCAGGCCGATGACACCGATGCGCTTGCCCTTGAGCTCGCGGCCCACAAAGGCCTTCTTGGCCTTTTCGGCATCGACCTGAATCTCGGGGTCGTCGGCGTTGTCACGCACCCAGTTCATCGACTGCACCACGCCGCGGCTCGAGAGCACCAGCATGCCTAGGACGAGCTCCTTAACGGCGTTGCTGTTGGCGCCGGGGGAGTTAAAGACGACGACGCCCTTCTTGGCGTACTCCTCGACGGGGATGTTGTTGACGCCGGCGCCGCAGCGGGCGATAGCGCGAATGCCCTCGGGCAGCTCGTAGCCGTGCAGGTCGGTGGAGCGCATCAGGATGGCGTCGGCCTCCTCGGCGGTGCCCACAAACTCGTAGCCCTCGCCAAACTCGACTTTGCCGTCTTTGGTAATGTCGTCGATGGTTTTGATCTTGCGCATGGAAAACTCCTTAGCAGGTTTGTTTAAAACAAGTGGTTTGAAGTGGCTGGTCGGCCCGCTCGTTGCGGGCTAGTTAGATCGCGGGCTCAAACTATGCTGCGCTTCGAAGTCCTTCATGTACGAGGCCAGTGCCTGCACTTCTTCCATGGTTACGGCGTTGTAGACGCTGGCGCGCATGCCGCCCACCAGGCGATGGCCCTTGACGTTTTGAATCTGGTGCTCGGCCGCGCCTGCGACAAAGGCCGCGTCGAGTTCGGCGTCGCCGGTGCGGAAGGTGACGTTGGCAATGGAGCGGCTGTCGGCCTGCGTGGTGCCATGGAACAGCTCGCTGTGCTCGAGCAGGTCGTAGAGCAGGTTGGCCTTGGCCCAGTTGCGCTCGGCCATGGCGGCAAGTCCGCCGGTCTCCTCGACCCAGCGGAACACCTTGCCGCACACGTAGATGCCAAAGGTGTTGGGCGTGTTGAGCATGGAACCCTTGGCGGCCTGGGTCTTAAGGTCCAGGTACTGCGGCGTCTGCGCAAAGGCGGGGCCATCCGCGATGAGGTCGTCGCGCACGATGACCACGGTCACGCCCGCGGCTCCGGCGTTTTTCTGCGCGCCGGCGTAAATGAGCCCGTAGCGCTCAACGTCGAGCGGCTGCGACAGGAAGCAGCTCGAGACATCGGCGACCAGCGGCACGTCGCCGCAATCGGGCAGCTCGTGGAACATGGTGCCAAAGATGGTGTTGTTCTGGCAGATGTAGACGTAGTCGAGCCCGTCGCCCGCGGCCTCGGCGGCAATGCGCGCGTTGATGTCGGCCATGTCGGGGATGCGGTCGAAATTGGTGTCCTCGGAGCTCGCGAGCAGCACGGCCTCGTCGTACTTGGCGGCCTCCTTGAACGCCTTGTTGGCAAAGTTGCCGGTCACGACGTAGCCGGCGCGGCCGCGGCGCATGAGGTTCATCGGGATGCCCGCGAACTGCAGCGTGGCGCCGCCCTGCAAAAACAGGACACGGTAGTTGTCGGGGATGCTCAACAGGCGGCGCAGGGTTGCCTCGGCGTCGTCGATGATCTGCTGGTACATGCTAGATCGATGACTCATCTCGAGCACGGACATACCGCAACCGCGGTAGTCCATCATCTCGTCGGCGATCTCGGCGAGCACGCTTGTAGGCAGCGCAGCCGGGCCAGCTGAGAAGTTGTGCACACGTGCCATCTTCTAGTTCCCCCTCGTAGTCGTTTGAACGTTCGGGATACTTTAGCACAGTGGAGCGCCAGGCGCGACCGCATCACAGCAAAACCCGAGTGCGCCGCTATGATTTACAGGATGGTTAAATGGGGGAGGGGTGCTTTACTCCTCAGGCAAATCCAAATCTGCGAGCGAAGGCATGAGGCTTTCTAGGCGCTTGATCTCTTCGTCGCAAATTAGCTACCTCCTGCCCGCTACGACGCGAGCGTGGCGATGACGGCTTCGTCGCCGGCGTATATTAGGGTGTTGCCGTCGGGGATGATCGTTTGGCCGTCGCGCTTGAGCATCACCACGATAAAGGGGTGCTTGCCCTGCGGCACATCGCGAAGACGCTGGCCGGCCAGGCGACCGTGGGGGGTTACGGTGACCTCGCGCAGCGTAACCTCGGCACGCTCTTCGAACGTTGGGGCGGCCATCACCAGCAGATCGCCTTCCTGGATCACGGTATCGCCGTTGGGCAGCACCGGGTGCGCCCCGTCGCGCAGCACCAGGACCACGAGCATGTCCGTCGCGCTGCCAATATCGGCGAGCGAGCGCTCGGCAAACGGATGGCCAGCACCCACCTTGAGCTTTACAAATGACATGCCGTCTTCGTCGCGATAGTCGTTAAAGGTGCGGCGCACGTCGCCGGTCGCATCGATCATATCGAGCTTCTTCGCCACCGCTGGCAGCAGCGAGCCCTGCACCACAATGCTCGACACGGCAATCACAAATACCAGGTCAAACAGGTCGTGACCGCCAGGAACACCGGCCACCACGGTAAAGAGGCTAAACACGACCGAAGCCGCGCCGCGCAGACCCGCCCAGCTTACGAGCGCAACCTGGCGAGGGTTCGTCTTAAAGGGCGCTAGGAGCACGCCGACGGCGATGGGGCGGCTCACAAAGAGCATAAACGCCATGAGCGCCAGGCCCGGCAGCAGCATCTGCGGCAGGCGTGCGGGCGTTACGAGCAGGCCGAGCGAGAAGAAGATCGTCATCTCGGCCATCTCGGTGAGGGTATCGAAGAAGTGCGCCATCTCGACCTTGCCGGTGATGTAGCTCGCACCCAGCACAATGCCGGCCAGGTACACGGCCAAAAATCCGTTGCCGCCCAGGTAGCTCGGCAGCGCGTAGGCGACGATGGCCACGGCGAACAAAAAGATGGTCTGCGCGCCCTCGGCCGTTGCGTGCGCGCGTTCAATCAGGCGGCCCGCCGCCCAGCCGATGGCGAGGCCCAGGCCCACGCCCAAGATAATCTGCTTGGCCAGCAGTGCGGGAATGTTGATGTCGCCGCCGGCCGCGAGTGTGGCGAGCACGGCGGTGAGCATATAGGCGACGGGATCGTTGGAGCCCGATTCGACCTCGAGCAGCGAGTCGGTGCCGCCCCTCAGCGACAGGCTGTGCTCGCGCAGAACGCTAAAGACGCTGGCCGCGTCGGTGGACGCCACGACCGATCCCAACAGCAGGCCGCCGATCCAGTCGAAGCCCAGTACAAAGTGGGCGAACACGCCGGTGATGCCTGCGGTGATGACGACGCCGAGCGTGCTCAGCAGCACCGCCGGCGCGGCGACGGGCTTGGCGCGGTCGATATTGGTGTTAAAGCCGCCGTAGAACATGATGAACAGCAGCGCCGTGCTGCAGACGGTTTCGGTGAGTGCGTAGTCGCTAAAGTCGATATGCGCCGGGCCGTTGACGCCCAGTAGCATGCCGAGCGCGATAAAGATAAGCAGGGTGGGGAAGGGGAGCTTTTTGCCGACGGGTTTGATGGTCAGGCACAAAATGATGACGAGGCCGATAAAGAGAAGGATCTGGTTCATGGATAGTGTCCGCTCCTGGGTGGTTGGCGTGGCACGGTCAGTTGTCTGCGCTTATTTGTACCCAAAGATGGTGGGTTTATAGGGTTGGATTGCGGGCGTGCGCGATATCGTCATTGACGGCTGCCGTCTTTGCCGCTGCTCGGAAACCCTTTCCAGCTTTATTGCAACGGAGTACAATGAGTAACATTTAAGTTCAACTTGAAGTTTTAGTTGCGGCGTCGGGCTTCGGCCGCAATGCAAGGAGAGGCGTACCATGGCGATCTATGTGACATCTGATGCTCACGGGCACGTGCGTGCGCTTGACGAGGCCCTGTCTAAGATCTCGTTGACGTCCGACGACACGCTGTACGTGCTGGGCGACATGATCGATCGTGGGCCCGATCCGGTCGGCGTTATTAAGCTCGTACGCTCGCTGCCCAACGCCCGCGTGCTCAAGGGTAATCACGAGCAGATCATGCTCGATGCCATCATTGGTCAGGATCCGCTCGATGCCGAGACCTGGGATATCAACGGTGGCTGGACGACGCGCGAGCAGCTCAACGACATGGAATTTGAGGCATACGAGGAGCTCGTGCGATGGATGGCCGCGCTGCCGCTCTACGCGGTGGTCGAGACCGAGGAGCGCCCGTATCTGCTGGTACATGCTGGAATCGAGATGAAGGCGGCGCGCGCGTTTTTGCTTGAGCATGGTGTCGATTGTGCCGATGGCGTCGGAGCGGTGGGTGCCGATCGCGAGCTGCTGCAGCAGATGCTCGCAGTGCAGTCGTCCGATGACCTGCTGTGGATTCGTCATGGCTATTGGGATGCGTCGACCGGGCTGCTTTCTGCCGAGGGCAAGGGCCCGGTCGTGGTGAGCGGTCACACGCCCACGGTATCGCTTGGGCGCTATTGCGAGGTCGGTGGTCTGGCGGGGCTCGATGAGGAATCGGGACGCGGGCAGATCGTGCGCTTGGGCGGCGAGGACACTGCTGGTGTGCCCGATCGCATCGACATCGACTGCGCCGCCGCCACCGGCTCCGAGTTCGGCCGCGTGGGCATCCTGCGGCTCGATGATGGGGCGGAGTTCTACGCGAACATCAACCCGGGCGAATAATCGTTGCAAGTGGTAGCTAATTTGGGACGGGGCTTTTTTGACTACTTTTGCCCTTCTGCCCGCTAATTGATTTCTCTGGGACGGGGATTAAATAATCATTTGGCTGCCCGCTGGCTAAGTGAGTAGACTTTTTTGGAAATGCCGAGCACCCAACATATTTGCCTCAATAAAACCGCTGGTCACGGACTTGTGCTTTGTCGGTGTGGTCCGGGATTCGGTAAAAGTCTACTCACTTAGTTTTGCGTGTCCGCAACGAGACTCCAGCCGGGGTGATTCCACCGCAAATTAGCTTCTCCCATCGCCGCAATTAGGCGCCGTACGGATTCCGGTCCCTCTCTATGCGTTGGCGGATGTGGGCGTACTCGATAATCAACAGTACCAGCAGTAGGGCCATGATGGCTAGGTAGCTCACGACGGCGCCCATCAGGCCGAGCAGATTGATCAGAATCACCGGGAGCACCACGCTCACGGCAAAGCAGATCAGGTAGATCTTGGTGACATCTCCAGCGTGGCGCAGCACCGTGATGATGGCGTAGATAAAGTCGATGGCCGCGGTGACGCCGCCGGCGACGACCATCAGCAGCGCCAGCGTACGGTAGCGTTCAAAGCTGAGACCGTACATAAAGCTCATGAGGGGAATACCGGGACCTGCCATAAATGCGGCGCACACGCCGGTGATGATCACGATCAGCGCCATAACGGCAACAATAATCAGGTCAAAGCGGCGACGCTTGCGCGGATTCGCCCAAATGCTCGACAGACGCAGGAGCTGCGGTTTATAGATAAATCCAATGCTCAACAAAATTCCCTGCGCCGGAAAGAACAGGGCATTAAAGTACAGCTGATACTTGTAGGCCAGCGCGCCTTCCATCACGAACTTGGGCATGCTCTCAATAAGGTTAAACAGGAACAGTGCGCCAAAGAGCGGGGCGCACTGGATAAACAGGTGGCCAGCCTCGCGCAGGCTCATGCGGCGTGATTTTTCGGTCTCGAGCAGGGCGAGCGGGGCGGTGACCAGCACGAGCGAGGCAATCGCGGCGATGCCCATGGCCATGGCCGCGATGGGCATGCTGCGCGTGAGGAACAGTGCCACGCTAAAGACCGCGATGACGCCGGCGGAACGCAGCGTTTGGCTCATGCCGGCCAAATAGAGCTTGTCGGCCTGCTGCAGGCGGCCCTCGTACACGTCGGCGATGCCGTCGATCACCTTATAGAGGTAGACGCCCAGGCCGATCGTGGCCATCTGCGCATCGTAGCCGCGTGCGCTGCTGTACGTGAGGCCGCAGCCTAGTGCGAGCACTCCGCAAAGCCAACGGTTGAGCTGGTAGGAGGCGAAGGAGGTTTTTTCGTCGATGTCCGAGACCTGAAAGTTGCGCACGCCGTAGTTGCACGCGATCATGATGAGCGTGCCGGTAACAAAGGCGATGGAGAACTTGCCGGCCTCCTCGGCGCCCACGAGCTGCGTCGACACAATGGTGAGCAGCGGAAACGCCATGCCCCATACGGCGGTGCCCAGGGTGTTCCAAAGATAGTCGCGACTGGTGGCGTGCTCCTCGTATTCCGCTTCCTGCATGGAGAAGCCGCCGCCGTAGACGGCGCCGAGCAGACGGTTCCACCAAGCGTTGACCATGCGGCGGACGGGGCCGGGCTTGCGATCGCGTTCGCGCCGGCGACGTGTGGCTTGGCTGCTATCGGGCCCGCCGGCGTTGCGCTGACTCAGCTCTTGGATGCGTGCGAGTTCCTCGGCGGTGTGCGAGGCAGGGAAGAGGCCGTTCTCGATGCGGCCGCCCTGGGCCTTCGCGGCGCCGTCTCTCGATGCAGCGGGGTTGGAGACGCCGTTGCGGCGGGCGATGGCGCGGCGAATGCTATCGAGGGGCGTGATGCTCAAAGCGGAGTCCTTTCTATTGCTGCGCTTTAGTATAGACGCGACGGTGTTCGTTCGTGTTTTTGAACGGATTGTTCAATAATTTCGGCGGGCGGCTGTAATTTGTCGGTAAACGTGCGGTATCCTGTTGAAGTTTTGTGACACCCCCGATGCCGCCCACGCGGCACCAAGGAGCTTCTACCTATGGACGTCGCCGCATTCTTACTGGCTCTTGTGCCGATTATTTGGCTGGTCGTGATGCTGCTGTGCTTTAAATGGCCAGCTTGGAAGGCCGCTATCGGATCGTTTGTCCTTTCGTGCTTGCTTGCCTTCGCATGGTGGCACCTGCCGGCAGCGCAGATCGCGACCGCCTCGCTCGAAGGTTTTTTGATGGCTCTGTGGCCCATCGTCCTAGTGATCATCGCCGCGGTGTTCACGTATAACCTGTGCGTTCGTACGGGCGCCATGGACGTGATCGGCAGCATGATCACCTCCATCAGCAGCGACCGCCGTCTGCTGGCGCTGCTCGTGGCTTGGTGCTTCGGTGGCTTTATGGAGGGCATGGCCGGCTTCGGTACCGCTGTCGCCATTCCCGCCGGCATGCTCGCGGGCCTGGGCTTTGAGGCCGTGCCTGCCGTGCTCATCTGCCTGCTGGCCAACGGCGTGCCCACGCCCTACGGCTCCATCGGCATCCCCACGGTGTCCGTTGCCGACCTGGTGGGTTTGGATTCCCTTCACCTAGCGACCGTTCAGCTGGCGCAGCTCGCACCGTTCTTTGTGGTGATGCCGCTATTTATTGTGCTGGTTGCGGGCCGTGTTGCCGATGACCAGGGCAATGCCGCGAGTGTGGGCGAGCGTCTGCACGGTGTTGCCGGCGTGGCGTTGCTCTCCGGCGTGTCGTTTGTCGGCGCGGCTCTGGTCGTTGCCATGTTTGTGGGCCCCGAGCTGGCCGTGGTCGTAGGATCCATCGTTTCGCTCGCGCTGACAGCTGCGCTTGCCATGCGTGCCGAGAAGTCGGGGCATCTGGACGCACGCTTCCATATGAATATCGAGGCCGGCGAACAGCTCACCGTTAAGTCGGCGCTTTCGGCCTGGTCGTGCTTCATCCTGATCTTTGTGTTGCTGCTGGGCACGTCTAATCTGGTGCCCGCTGTACATGCTGCGCTCGCGCCGTTTGCGAGCCATGTGCAGGTGTATTGCGGTGAGAATCCCGGTATGCTTACGTTTTCGTGGATCAACACGCCAGGCGTCTGGATTTTCCTGGCGGCGTTTGTCGGCGGTGCCATTCAGGGCGCTTCGCCGCGCATGATGGGCGAGGTGCTGGCCGCGACTGTGAAGCAGATGACGCCGACGGTGATCACGATGCTTTCGGTACTGGGCTGCGCCAAGGTGATGGGCTATGCCGGCATGATTTCGTCGATCAGTGCGTTTTGCATTGCGGTCGCCGGCGGTCTCTACCCGATTCTGGCTCCGTGGATCGGCGCAGTCGGTGCGTTCGTGACCGGCTCGGGCACGTCCTCGGGCATGCTGTTTGGTCCCATTCAGAGCCAGGCCGCCACTGCGCTGGGTGTGAGCGACTACTGGATGGTCGCATTGAACGCCCTGGGCGTCGCCGCTGGTAAGATGATCTCGCCGCAGACCCTCGCCATTGGTCTTGCCGCCGTGCACGTGCGCGGTAAGGATGCCGAACTCCTGGGCGCGGTGCTGCCCTACGCTGCCGGCATGCTGGTCCTGATGAGCGCCATAGCCATGCTCGGCCAAGGCCTGCCGCTGTAGTCGGCACTTAGGGACGTTCCTTATGTGCCGGCACTTTGGGAACGTCCCTAAGTGCCGGCATCCGAGGACACTCCTTGAATGTTGCCTGTTCAAGAGTGTCCCCAATGACTAGTCGTTTAATAACGTTCCCAATGACTAGGCCGCTTGCCTGCGATTTTTGACCGTTGGGCGGGCTTGCCGCCCTTGTCGCAAAAACGTTTTTGCATATCGGGTACAACGGGCTTTACGTGAGTAAAGTGCGCGCCGCGTCCACGTGTCGCGTTTTTAAAGGAGGCCCCATGCCTGGTGTTACCCCTGCAGAAGTTTTGTCCAACTTTGGTATTACGCTGGGCGAAGATCCCGCCGAGAATCAGCCCCGCCTGCTGGTCGATCTACCCGCCGCGGAGCTCGTCGAGCACGCCATCCGCCGCGAAGAAGGCCGCATGGCATCCAACGGCGCGCTCGTGATCGAGACGGGGGAGCGCACTGGTCGTTCGCCCAACGATCGTTTTATCGTTGACACCCCCGATGTTCACGACAAGATCGCCTGGGGTGCGGTCAACCGCCCACTGTCCGTCGAGAGCTATGAGGCCATCAAGGCCGGCATCGTCGACTATCTCAACGAGCGCGACGTGTTCGTCACGCGCGGCATGGCGGGCGCTGACCGCAACCACACGCGTCGCCTGCTTGTTGCCTGCGAGCGTGCCAGCCAGGCACTCTTCATTAAGCAAATGCTCGCCCGTCCGCTCGCCCGCGAAATCGCGCGCACCGGCGAGCCCGACTTCTGCGTGCTCGCAGCGCCCGGTTACCAGTGCGATCCTGCCATCAAGGGCCTCAACTCCAGCGCCGCCGTGGTCATCAACTTCCAGGAACGCGTGATTCTGGTCGCCGGCACCGGCTACTCCGGCGAGATTAAAAAGTCGATCTTTAGCGTCATGAACTATCTGCTGCCCGTCGAGGATGACGTGCTGCCCATGCACTGCTCGGCCAGCATGGATCCCGTCACGCACGAGACTGCCGTGTTCTTTGGCCTGTCCGGCACGGGCAAGACCACGCTTTCTGCCAACCCCACGCGCCTGCTGATCGGCGACGACGAGCACGGCTGGTCCGACATGGGCATCTTCAACATCGAGGGTGGCTGCTACGCAAAATGCGAGGGCCTGGACGCCTTCCACGAGCCCGAGATCTTCAACGCCGTCCGTTTTGGCGCCATTTGCGAAAACGTGGTGCTCGACGAGAACCGCAAGCCCAACTACGACGACATCTCGATCACGCACAACACGCGCGTGGCCTATCCCGTGGAGCACATTCCTAACGCGTGGACTAAGGGCATGGGCACCACTCCGAGTGTCGTGCTGTTCCTGACTTGCGACGCTTTTGGCGTGCTGCCGCCCATCTCGCGCCTGACGGCCGACGCCGCCATGTACCACTTTGTGACGGGCTTTACGGCTAAGATTCCCGGCACCGAGGTCGGCGTCACCGAGCCCACGCCCACGTTCTCTTCGCTGTTCGGCGAGCCGTTTATGCCGCTCGACCCCATGGTTTACGCCAAGATGCTTGGCGAGCGCATTGCCGACGGCCGCACACGCGTGTACCTGGTCAACACCGGCTGGATTGGCGGTGGCTACGGCGTGGGCCATCGCATCGAGCTTGCCTACACGCGCTCGCTGGTCGCACGCGCCCTCGACGGCACCATCGAGGATAGCGAGTTCGTGCACGACGACATCTTTAACGTCGACATTCCCACGACGTGCCACGGCGTGCCCGATGGCATCCTGGTGCCGCGCCAATACTGGCAGAGCACCGCGCGCTACGACGAGGCCGCGCACAACCTGGCGGTGATGTTCGAGGAGAACTTCGAGAAGAAGTACTCGCACCTGCCCGAGTCCGTCAAAGCCGCCGGCCCGCACGCCCAGGTGTCCGCCGAGGCCCGTCATCGCGGCCGCGGCCTGCTGGGACTCCGCCACTAGCTTCGCCGTGAGTCCATATCCACCACAAAGGGGACAGGCACCTTTGTGGTGGTTTTGCTCGTGTGGATGACTCGGGTTACAATACGCCTGACATATCGTCCCCTTCTCCGGATGGGGACAGCGCAAGCGTTCTTGTGACGGCACCGTAGGACTTTGAAGGTGGCCGTTGTAAGGGCGCTTTTTGTTTAGGCGCCCTCACTCGGGCGCGCACAATGAAGGGAGAGCGTATGAAGAGCTTTATTGCCGAGGATTCATTCTGGGAGCTGTTTCCGCAGGCAGCGGTCGGTGTTGTGGTCGTGGAGGGCATGAAGCCCACGGCTCAGATTCCTCAAGAGGACGTGGATGCGATTGCGGCGTTGCTCGACCGCGCCAATATCGATGCGGAGCGTCATCTGACCAGCGACACTATCAGCGAGAACGCACCGGTCAAGGCATGGCGCGAGGCCTATCGTCTGTTCAAGACCAAGAAAGGCGCGCGCTGCTCGATCGAGAACTTGCTCAAACGCGTGCTCAAAGGCAAGCCGGTGGGCCACATTACGCCCGCGGTGGATATTTACAACACGGTGTCGCTGACCTACGCGCTGCCCGTGGGAGGCGAGGATCTGCATGCGATCGAGGGGGACCTTCGCCTGAAGGTGACCGACGGTGGCGATGCGTTCTTGCCGCTTGGCGAGGAGGCGGACGATCCGACGCTGCCCGGCGAGCTCGCCTACATCGACGATGCGGGCGCTGTGTGCCGCTGCTGGAACTGGCGCGACGGCGTTCGCACGGCGCTGTCCGATGATTCGGCCGATGCGTTCCTGGCGATTGAGTGCGTGGAGCCCGAGCGGATGGGGGATTGCCAGGCTGCGATCGATCGCTTAGCCGAGCTGCTTGAGCGCTATCTGGGAGCGACGGTTGTCATTAAGACGCTTGTGACCCGCGACAATCCTTACGTGGAACTGTAGCGGCGCCTAGAACCTATTGATGCCCCAAACCACCACAAAGGTGCCTGTCCCCTTTGTGGTGGTTTTTATGTTGATGGGTTAACAAATGGGGTATTTGGGTACGGGTGTCGCCTTATGCGACTAAGATGTTTACCCGTAAGCATTATGCAAGCGAAAGGCGGTCGTCTCCCATGCAGCAGAGCGACGAGACACGTTTCGAGGACTTTGTCGGACTGATCAGCGGACTCTACAAGGAGATCCAGCGCATTAAGACGTCTGAGGGCGCAAGGCTGGGTCTCAAGGGCTCCGACGTTATGTGCCTGTACTATCTTGAGCGCAGCAAGGACGGCCTGACTGGCGCCGACCTGGCTCGCATGGCAGGCGTGACCCGCGCCGCCGTCTCGCGTACGCTGGCGCATCTGGAGGAGGGTGGCTACGTCGAGGTCGATGATTCGGGCGATGCCGCCGTTAAGTATCGTGCTCCGGTGCGCCTGACCGCTCTGGGCGGCGAGAGCATGAGCGAGGCGGACCGCATCATTCGCGAGGTGCTCGATACCACCGGTAAGGCTATGGGTGTGGAGCAGCGCGAGCAGATGTATGCGTCGCTGCGCACGATTCTCAACACCCTGCGCGAGATCTAAGGCCGCCAAGGCATTTGCTTCCAATTAACAACTGCATAGTCCCGTTTGAGTGCGTATGCCGTGCCGGGGCATTGCTGTCAAAATTCCCCGCGAGAGGTCCGCGAAAGAAAGGATTCGCTATGTCCATTCGTATTATTACCGATTCCGCGAGCGATATGTCGCCGGCTGAGCACCCCGCTCTGCGTGTTCTGCCGCTGTCCGTCACCTTTGGCACCGATGTGTACATGGATGGCGTCGACATCGATCACCAGCGCTTTTACGAGATGCTCGTGGAGCGCGATGAGCTGCCCAAGACCGGCCAGGTCAACCCGTACGCGTTTTCGCAGGCTATTGCCGAGGCGCGTGATGCCGGCGATGAGGCTGTGATTATTACCGTGGGCGCTAAGCTTTCGGGCACCAATCAGAGTGCCCGTACCGCACTTGCCGAGGCGCCGGGCGGCGACGTGTACGTGGTGGATAGCAACAACGTCACTCTGGGTGAGCGTGTCCTGGTCGAGTATGCCCTGCGCCTGGTGGACGAGGGCCGTAGTGCGGCCCAGATCGCGGCGGCCGTCGAGGCCGTCCGTGACCGCGTGGTCGTCATCGGCCTGCTCGAGACGCTGGAGTACCTGGTTCGCGGCGGTCGTCTATCTGCTGCGGCCGGCGCCGTGGGCACGCTGCTCAACGTGAAGCCCGTGGTGGCTGTCGAGGACGGCCTTATCGTGCAGTTGGGCAAGGCGCGCGGTTCCAAGAACGGCCGCAACCTGCTGAACCAAAAGGTCGAAAAGTCAGGCGGCATCGACTTTTCCATGCCGCTGGCGCTGGGCTATACGGGCCTTTCGGATGCGGTGCTCAAGAAGTATGTCGAGGACAGCGCGGCACTGTGGGCCGGCCACACCGAGGGCGAGTTGCCCGTTCACACCATCGGCGCCACCATCGGCACCCACGTAGGCCCCGGCGCCGTCGCCGTAGCCTTCTTCCAGCCCGCCAACTAACCGACCTGCCATAAACCACCACAAAGGGGACAGGCACCTTTGTGGTGGTTTATGCTTTTCCGGGTGGAAGGGAGCGAGCAATGGCGTCTGAGGGCTTTTTTGAACGGGTGTACGAGGTGGTCGAGCAGATCCCCGAGGGGATGGTCGCCACGTATGGCCAGGTGGCGCTGCTTGCCGGTCGTCCACGAAGTGCGCGGTACGTGGGGTATGCCCTGCATAGTAATCCGCGCCCCGGCGAGATTCCCTGTCACCGCGTGGTGTTTGCCGACGGGCACATATGCGAGGGCTTCGCTTTTGGCGGTCCCGATGCTCAACGTGAGCTTTTGCTAGGGGAAGGTGTGGCGTTTAAGGACGACATGCACGTCGACTTGGCCGCCTGTCGCTGGCCTGCCGGGCTCTAGCGGTTCTGCCGTGGCGAAAACCACCACAAAGGCGCCTGTCCCCTTTGTGGTGGTTTTACGCTGTAGGTTTACCAGAGCTAACTTATGGAGAAGGTGTGGCGGCGCATATTGACGCTACAAAGTAAACCACGGTGAACTATATTGTATTCAGCAACGGAGCAGGCAATAGGCGATGAAAAAGCCTGCCCTGTTGAGTTTGATTCGCATCCCTCCCCTCTGTGCGATTCAACGGTGTACTTCGGGAACAGGCCCGCTGGCAACTATCTGCCAGCGGGCCTGTTCCTGTTTGTCGGGAGAGTGTGATGGACGGAGCCGAAGCGGTCCGGCTCCAAAAAAGGCGGACGCCGTAGCGCCCGCCCTATAGCAATCGAAAGCTCAAGCCAGCAGATCGGTCTAGTACACCATGCCCATGGCGTCCTGAACCTCTGCCAGGGTCTGCTCGGCGATCTCGTTGGCGCGACGGTTGCCCTCATGCAGGACGTCCTTCACATAGTCCAGATCGTTCTCGTAGCGCTGGCGACGCTCGCGGATAGGTGCGAAGTACTCGTTGACGGCCTCGGTCACGTACTTCTTGAGCTGGCCGGAGCCGCCCATGCCAATCTCCTCGGCAATCTCGACCTCGGAGCGACCGGTGCAGATGGCGGCCGTCGAAAGCAGGCCAGACACGCCGGGGCGGTTCTCGGGATCGAATGTGATCATGCGCTCGGAGTCGGTCTGGCTCTTCTTGATGCGCTTGGCCGTCTCCTCGGCGGTCATCGAGATGTTGATGGCGTTGCCGTAGCTCTTGCTCATCTTGCGACCGTCCAGGCCCGGCAGCAGCGGGGTCTCGGACAGCAGCGCGTCGACCTCGGGGAACACCTTGCCGTAGCGGTTGTTAAAGCGGCGGGCGATGGTGCGGGTGAGCTCGATGTGCGGCAGCTGGTCGCGACCGACGGGCACCACGTTGCCCTTGCAGAACAGGATGTCGCAGGCCTGATGCACCGGGTAGGTGAGCAGAAGGCCGGTAAGCTCATGGCCCGAGGCCTCCATCTCGGCCTTGACGGTGGGGTTGCGCGCCAGCTCGGCCTCGGACACCAGCGACAGGAACGGCAGCATGAGCTGGTTGGCGGCGGGCACGGCGGAGTGCGCGTAGACCATGGTCTTGTCGGGGTCAATGCCGCAGGCAAGGTAGTCCATGACCATGTTGTACACGTTGTCCTGGATGTGCTCGGTCGTGTCGCGGTCAGTGATGACCTGGTAGTCGGCGATGAGCACGTTGGTCTTGGCGCCCATGTTCTGCAGCTCAACACGGCCCTTGAGGGTGCCGAAGTAGTGGCCCAGGTGCAGACGGCCGGTGGGGCGGTCGCCGGTGAGCATGGTGAACTTCTCGGGCGTTTTGGTCAGGCCCTCGCGAATGGCGTTGCTCTTTTGCAGCGCGACTTCGTAGCTGTTCTCGTTTGGCATGATTGCTCCTAACGTATGTTCATGGGTCAAGATGATAACGCGTTTATTGGAGGGGCGGTGCGTAAGTAGGCGAGGGGCGGGAGAGGGACGCGCGTGGTGCGGCTTGTGCGATGGGTACGGCGCGGCTGAGCTTGGCTAACGGTGCCTTGGCACATCCTCGGCAGCTTGCCCTAGAGCTTGTGGTGGCGCTCTTCTTTGCGCTCCTCGGCTGCCTGCTCCTCCTGCTTAAAGGCGGGGTCGTCGGGGGTGACGAGCTCGTCCTCGTGCGTGCGCTTGTTGTAATGGTGGCGCAGTACGGGCTCAAACAGATGTAGATGCTTGGCGAAGGCCGCCGAGCCAATGGCGAGCACGGTGAAGATGAGCACGCGCATGGGCACCTCGACCTGGTTAATCGCGGCGGCGCCGGCCGAAAGCATGATGCACCAGGCATAGATGAGCAGCACGGCCTGTTTTTGGTTGTAGCCTTCTTGGATCAGGCGGTGGTGGATGTGGCCCTTGTCGGCCTGCCCGATACTAATGTGTGCGCGCTTGCGGCGCACGATGGCGCTGAACGTGTCGATGATGGGCACGCCGGCAACGATGAGAGGAATGATAAGCGAGGTGAGTGCGGCGGTGCGGCTCACGTTGAGCAGTGAGATGGAGCCCAGTGCAAAGCCCAGAAGCAGCGACCCCGAGTCGCCCAAGAAGATGCTTGCGGGGTTGAAGTTGTAGCGCAAAAAGGCCAGACAGGCGCCAAAGAGCGCAATGGAGAGCGCGGCGGCGTCGATGCGGCCCGAGAGAACGGCCATCGAAAACATGGTGAACGAGGCAATGCCGCAGATGCCCGTGGCCAAGCCGTCGAGGCCGTCGATGAGGTTAATGATGTTGGTGAATGCCACCAGATAGATTACGGTGATGGGGTAAGCGAGCCATCCGAGCATGATCTCGCCGGGGGCAAACGGGTTGACGATGACGCCGATTTTTAGGCCGCCGATACAGGCGATGAGCGCGGCGAGGACCTGTCCGGCCAGCTTTTGCTTGGGCTTGAGCTGGAAGACGTCGTCGATAGCGCCGGTCGCAAAGATGACGGTAAAGGAGAGCGCCAGCATGGGATAGCTAATGTGAAGGCGCGGGTGCGGCACCAGGACGGGTGGCCAGCCTAGGTGCCAGGTGCCTAGGATTTGCACAATGCAGGCAACGACCAGGCCCAAAAACACCGCCGTTCCGCCCAAACGCGGGATGGGCTTGGTGTTGATGCGGCGCTTAGAAGGATAGTCGACGGCATCGAGTTTAATTGCCAAGCGCTTGACCAGGGGCACCGCGAGGAAGGTCGTGATAAAGGCCGCCGCTGCCACGCATAGGTACGGTATGTAGCTCGGGGATGAAGCCATGAATCTAAAAACCGCCAAGCGTCGAAGGAAAAGGTCAGAAGAACGCCATGCGCAAGGGGCATAGCCGAACCATAATACTCGACCAAGGGGGGGTGCATGTAATTGCACGCAGCGATAATCACGCGCTTACCAGATATTGGGATGTTGTCGATGGCTTGTCGGGATGCCGGCGGGGATCCATATGGACTGTAATGGCGATTTTCGGCAAAAGAAAACCACCCCCCACGTTACGAAAATGAACCCACCTAAAACAGGTGGGTGCCCTCATCGACTGTTCCAGCGTCCTTAACAACGAAGGATACCTGTACTAGGTACGACTGTGTGGGCTCCCTAAATAAACGCGACGGTTCACCCAGTTGCTCCGCGGGGGGCGGAATACCTACATCATAAAGCGGCACTTTGTGGATTCCAGTCTTGACATTACAAAAATCGTGTCGGACGATTACGGCGCCTTAGGGACGGAGCTGTCTGCGCGGCCTGGCCCTTTACGTTTGAGCTGCTGAATTGTTGTTTTGGAGCATGTTTTTATGCCGACGTCGTTGACCGATCTTTTTTCGCCCGCCTGCCATTTGTGTCCGCGCCGTTGCGGTGCGGCGCGCGATGAGGGCGCGCGCGGCGTATGCGGTGCTAACGACACGCTCAGGGTGGCCCGCGCGGCGCTTCATATGTGGGAGGAGCCGCCTATCTCGGGCGAGGCCGGTTCGGGCACGATCTTCTTTAGCGGCTGCTCGCTTAAATGTATCTACTGCCAGAACCACGAGATCTCGACCGGCAATTTTGGCCTTGAGATTTCGCCTGAGCGCCTGGTCGAGATTATGCTGGAGCTGCAGGACCAGGGTGCCAACAACATCAATTTGGTGACGGCGACGCACTATGCGCACCTGTTGCCCGCCGCGATTGCCGCGGCACGGGCGCGCGGGCTGGTCATCCCGATCGTCTACAACACGAGTGGTTACGAGCGCGCGAGTGCCGTGGCGGCGCTGGGCGACCTGGTCGATGTGTGGCTCACCGACTTTAAATATGCCGATGCCGGGCTTGCGCAGTCGCTTTCTCATATTAAGGATTACTCGCGCGTGGCCGTGTCGGGCCTGGCACAGATGGCGTGCGAGATCGAGCGCCGCGGGGGAGAGCTGGTGGACGAGGACGGGCTCATGAAGCGCGGCATCATCGTGCGCCACCTGGTGCTGCCGGGGCATGCGGATGACTCGTGCCGCGTGTTAGACCTGGTGTGGCAGACGGTGGGCGACGTGCCGATCTCGGTCATGAACCAGTACACGCCCAATGCGCTCATGCGCGAGCAGGGCGGCGACCTGGCACGCGCCGTGACGCGCGAGGAGTACGAGCAAGTACTCGACCATGCCGACGACCTGGGCTTTACGACGATGTTCTGGCAAGAGGGCGGCGCGGTAGACGAGAGCTTCACCCCGGCCTTCGACACCACCGGTGTTCTTACCAGCGCAAAGTAGTGCGTTCGTCGATGATTTTTCTGGGACGGGGATTAAAAAATCATCGAGAGGATCGCCTGCTCGAAAAGTTGTCAAAATAGCCGCGCCCCAAAAAGACTGGTTATTGGGCGTTGACAGTTGGCGAGCCGTAGGTAAAATATCAACTTGTCCTGGGGACGTAGCTCAGTTGGGAGAGCGCTGCCGTCGCATGGCAGAGGCCGAGGGTTCGACTCCCTTCGTCTCCACCCTTGGATTTGATAAGCCGCTGACATTGTGTCGGCGGCTTTTTTTAAAAGAAAGGGCTATACCATGGCCGAGCTTGAGTCCCAACCACTGTCTGCCGAGGAGCGCGCCGAGTTGGAGGAGCTCCGCGCCGAGAAGGCTCGTCGCGAGGCCCAGGAAGAGGCCCGTCGCGAGCGCGAGGAGCTGGCTGCCCTGCGTGCCGAGCGTACGAAGGCCGAGGAGGCCGCCGCGAACGCCGTATCCGCATCGGTGCCCGCGCCCGCACCCAAGCCCGCCGCTGCGAAGCCTGCACCTGCCGCGCCCAAACCTCAGCCTAAAAAGGCCGCTCGTCCCAAGTCCGTCGAGCCCAAGCCGAGCCGTGACGAGATGACCTTTGCCCAGCGCATGGTTACCTCCAAGGAACCTACGGGCGAGAACGAGATCCCTGGCATGGCACCGGCTCAAAAAATCATCATTGTCCTTGCCCTCATCGCGTTTATCGTTTTTATGGTCTATACGATCACGGGCAGCATAGGCCTGCACTAACCTGTTCGCGCCGGGCTCCATGCCCGCACGTCCGCCTCGTCCAACCCTCAACTTCTGCACAACGCATCCGAAAGGTCGCCCCATGGCTTTGACCGACATCTCGCATCCCACCGACATTGCAATGCTCACCGATCTGTACGAGCTCACTATGGCCCAGGGCCTGTGGGGGAGCGGCAAGGCCAATGAGCAGGGTTGTTTTACCGCGTTTTATCGCGACCATCCCTTTGGTAGCGCCTACGCCGTCATGTGCGGTACCGCCGAGCTGCCCGAGCTGGTCGAGAACCTGCGCTTTACGCCCGAGGATATCGACTACCTCGCCTCGCTCCAGGCCCCGGCCGGCGGCGCGATGTTCAAGTCCGCATTCCTCGACTACCTGCGCGATTTTCGTGCGCATGTAAATATCGACGCCGTCCCCGAGGGCGAGCTCGTCTTTCCACGCGAGCCCATGGTGCGCGTCACCGGTCCTGCGCTCGAGTGCCAGCTGCTTGAGACGGCGCTGCTCAACATCGTCGGGTTCCAGACACTTGTCGCCACCAAGACGGCGCGAGTGGTGCTGGCGGCGGACGGCCGTCCCGTGGCCGAGTTTGGCCTGCGCCGAGCCCAGGGTCCCGATGGCGGCCTGGCCGTTGCGCGCGCGAGCTACGTCGCCGGCTGCTCCTCTACGTCCAATGTGCTCGCCGGCCGCCGCTACGGTATTCCCGTCTTTGGCACGCATGCGCACAGCTGGGTGATGAGCTTCGATTCCGAGCTCGAGGCCTTCCGCGCCTTTGCCAAGTCGAGCCCCAAGAACTGCACGCTGCTCATCGACACCTACGATGTGCGCGAGGGCTGCGAGCATGCCATTACGGTTGCCAAGGAGATGGAGGCGGCGGGCGAGCGCCTGTCGGCTATTCGCATTGACTCGGGCGACCTGGCTAAGTTGTCCAAGTATGTCCGCGGTCGTTTCGATGCCGAGGGCCTGCCCTATGTGGGGATCTCGGTTTCTAACGATCTGGATGAGTACACGATTCAGTCGCTGCTCGACCAGGGCGCGCCCATCGATAGCTTTGGCGTGGGCACCAAGCTCGCGACCTGCTACGACCAGCCGGCGCTGGGCGGCGTGTACAAGCTTTCCGCCCGCCGTGCGAGCGAGGCAGATCCATGGACGCCGGTGGTCAAGCTCTCCGAGCAGCCCTACAAGCGCACGATCCCGGGTGTGCAACGCGTGCGCCGTTATTACGACGGCTTTGGCGGCCCGGTCTGCGACATGATCTACGACGAGGACCATCTGGCGGGGGAGGGCGCCGCGCGCGGCAATACCCTCGTGGCCGTGAATGATGCCGCCCTGGTGACCGACGTGTCCGAACTTGAGTATCGCGAGCTGCTGGTGCCGACCGTGCGCGACGGCAGCGCGGTGGCTCCGCGTGAGAGCATCCAGGACGCGCGCGAGCGCTGTGTTTGGGCGCTCGATCATCTGGACGCAGCTTTCAAGCGCTTCCTGTACCCGCAGACCTATGTGGTGGGCATGGAGCAGGGCCTGGCTCAGGTGCGCGACGAGCTCGTGCGCAAGAATATGGCCGCGGCTTCTGCTTTTCCCTGGGCTCACTAATTCTTTGGGCGGTAGGGGCGAGTCACGCTCCCTTGGCCGCCGCTCGGCCGTTCGCTGAACAGTTGATTGGTTTGACGTATGACGACTTCTTATAAAACGATGGTGGTAAAGATCGGTTCGTCCACGGTGGTGGGCGCCGATGGCAAGGTCAACCGCGCCTTTATCGGCGGACTTGCCGATCAAGCCGCAGCCCTGCGCAAGCTCGGCTGGCGTCTGGTCGTGGTGAGCTCGGGCGCTATTGCCTGTGGCTATCCCGTGTTGGGCTTCGACCGCAAGCCGGTCGGCGACCTTCCGAGCCTGCAGGCCTGCGCCTCGGCTGGTCAGTGCATCATCTCGTCGGCCTACGACGAGGAGTTCCATGCGCGCGACCTGCTCACCTCGCTCGTGCTGCTCACGCGTCACGACACGGCGCGTCGCACGTCCTACCTGCACGCGCGCGACGCCCTGCTGCGTCTGGTGGAGCTGGGCGTGGTGCCGGTTGTCAACGAGAACGATACCGTTACCGTCGATGAGATCAAGTTTGGCGACAACGACACGCTGGCGGCACTTGTAAGCTGCCTGGTCTCTGCCGATCTGTGCGTGACGCTCTCGGACATCGATGGCCTCTATACCGCCAATCCGCACGAGGACCCCACGGCCGAGTTCGTCCCGGTCGTGCATAAGATCGATGCCAAGATTATCGCCTCGGCGGGCGATTCTTCCACATCGGTGGGTACGGGCGGCATGATTACCAAGATTCGCGCGAGCCGCATTCTCATGACGGCTGGTATTCAGAGCGTCATCTGCTCGGGCGAGGAGCCCGATGCGCTCGTGCGCCTGGCCCGCGGCGAGAGCGTTGGCACGCTGTTCGATCCGCCGGCGGAGCGTCTGGACATTGCGCCCCGCAAGCTGTGGATCGCACTGGGCGACAAGGCGCATGGTTCGGTGACGGTCGATGACGGCGCCGCGAAGGCGCTGGTCAGCCGTGGTTCTTCCCTGCTTGCGGTGGGTATTCGCGAGGTCGATGGCCAGTTTGCCGAGGGCGATGTGCTCGATGTGTGCGATCCGAGCGGTATGGTTGTCGCCCGCGGTATCGCCGAAGCCGATTCGGACGTGCTGGAGCTTGCTGCCGGTCGCCGCCAGGACCAGATTGCCAGCAACCGCCTGCTGGCAGACCTGGCCGAGAAGCCGGCGATCCATCGAGACAACCTAATCGTCTTCGCCTAACCAATTGACGCTGCAAACGCCCCTAAGCGGCAATCTGACGTTCAATCGTCGGGCATGACCAAAAGGTCAATGCCCTCCTCTTTCACGTCACCTTGCTCGCTTAGGGGCGTTTTCGCTTTCCGTCCTCTACCTGCGATGACGTTATAAACCTGGCACTTGGGGACGTTCCCTTTGTGCCGGCAGGTGGGGACACTCCTTTGCTAGAAGATTCGGCGCAGGTCTCCGCGGTTGAGGGCCTCGTCGAAGAGGTGCTTGAACACCACGCTGCCGTGCAGGCCGTCGTGCTCGAACTCGTTGGTCACCCAGGCATGCGAGTTGCCCACGCGGCTGAGCGTATCAAGCTGCAGGCCCGAATCCACGTACATGTCGTCGAAATACACCGCGGCCTGCAGGGGCACCTCGTTGCACGCCAGTCGCTGCGGGTCGTAGATCTTGTCCCAGCTGGTGTCTTCCATCAGCAGGTCCATGGCGGGCTTGAAGGGCTTGAGCTCGGGCATCTGCTCGAACATCCACGGGAACATGGCCTCGCCGGTAAACATGAGCGGGCGCGCGAGGGTGTCGAACTCGGCGCGGTGAGCCTTCTCTTCGGCCGCGGCCCAGCCAATGGGCATAGTGTCACCGTCGGCGTATATGAACTCCTGCAGCGTCCAGTACAGCGGATTCGTGCGCGTGTTGGTGCGCTCGAAGGCGCGCATCAAAAAGTTGTCAGATACCGAGGCGTCGCAGGTCAGCGTGCCGTCGCCATCAACAAAAGCGTGATCGATAATCCAATGCATGCGTTCAAAGCTCGGCTTCATGCCAAAGTCGCTGCCCATGAGCTGTAGGCGCTCGACCGTCATCGGCGAGCCGTCGGGCAGCACGGGCTTCTGTGCCTCGAGCGCATCGGCCAGGGCTGCCACGCGCTCGACGTCGGCGGGGTAGCGGTCGTAATACTGCTGCGTCTTGGCGGCCATGCGCGGGAAGGTGTGCGCGTAGACCTCGCTGGCGCTCGCCGGCACGTGGGGGATGCCGCCGCAGGTAAAGCTCGCCGCCACGCCCTCGGGGAAGAGCGACAGATAGCTCAGCGTCAAAAAGCCGCCGTAGCTCTGCCCGAGTGTGGCCCAGGGCTTGCCGCCAAAGCCCACCAGGCGCAGGTACTCAAAATCGCGCACGATGGAGCTGGCGAGGTGGCGCTTGAGGAAGTCCGCCTGCGAGCGTGCGGCATCGGAGCCTTCCGCCTCGGCGCGATCGCCCAAGGCGGCAATCGTGCGCCCGTCAACACAGCTGCTGCGTCCGGTGCCGCGCTGGTCGGGAAGGACCACGCGGAAGTGCTTGACGGCCTCCTCGATCCAGCCGTCGCTTGTGGGCGACAGCGGACGCGGGCTCTCGCCGCCGGGGCCGCCCTGCAAAAACAGGAGCAGCGGCAGATCGTCGTTGATGCGGTCGGGCGCGCAAACCACGCGGTAGAAGAGCTTGATGCTCTCGGGCGCGCCGGCGATGGGTGCCGGCATAGCGCCGCGGCGCATGGTACTGCCGACGGCCAGGAGCATCGGCTCCAGGCCGCGCCAGTCAAGGGGGACGTCGATGCTGTGGTCCTCGACGTAAAGGCCGGGGACGTGGTACGAAGCGATGAGGGCCATGTGAGTCTTCCGTTCGTTGCGGTGTTTCGGGTTGACCAATTCTACCGCCGCGGGCGAGGCCATGCGCAAATCGGCTACCATGGTTGCAAACTTCTAGGAGAAAGGGCCGCCCATGTCGGTCGATATAGCCACGTATGTCCACGATCTTGCCGTTGCCGCCAAGGCAGCGTCGGCCTCGCTTGCCACGGCGAGCGATGAGCAGCGTCAGGAGGCCGTGCGCGCCATGGCCGCGGCGCTGCGCGATGGCGTCGATTCCATCGTTGCCGCCAACGAGCTCGATATGTCCGCCGCGCGCGATGCGGGTACCTCGGCCGGACTGCTCGATCGCCTGCTGCTGACGCCCGAGCGCGTCGAGGGCATGGCCGCCGGCCTGGAAAAGCTCGCCGAGCTGCCCGATCCCGTGGGCCGCGTGCTCGACCACCGCGTGCTTGCAAGCGGCGTGGACCTGACCCGCGTGAGTGTGCCGCTGGGCCTGGTCGCTATGGTCTACGAGGCGCGCCCCAACGTGACGGCCGACGCCGCAGGCATCTGCATCCGTACCGGCAACGCCTGCATTCTGCGCGGCGGCTCGCTGGCCTATCACTCGTGTGCCATGATCGCCGAGCTGCTGGCCGATGCGCTCGAGGCCAAGGGCTTCCCGCGCGAGGCTGTGTCGATGATTGAGTCCACCGACCGCGAGGCCACTGGCGAGCTCATGAAGCTCCGCGGCATCGTTGATGTGCTCATTCCACGTGGCGGTGCAGGCCTGATCCAGCGCTGCGTGCGCGAGTCGCTCGTGCCGGTGATCGAGACGGGTACGGGCAACTGCCACATCTACGTGCATGAATCCGCCGACTTTGATAAGGCACTCAACATTATCGTTAATGCCAAGACCCAGCGCGTAGGCGTGTGCAATGCCGCCGAGTCGCTGCTGGTCGACCGTGCTGTGGCCGATGCGTTTTTGCCTGCGGTCGTTGCCGTGCTGCACGACCACGGCGTGCTCATTCACGGCGACGATGCCACGTGCGCCGCGTGCGCCGACGCCGGCTTTGTAGAGGGCGATGACTACGTCGCCGCGACTGAGGAGGACTGGGGTCGCGAGTACCTGGCGCTCGAGATGAGCGTGAAGGTCGTGGCAAACGAGGACGAGGCCATCGCACACATCAACCGCTACGGCACGATGCACTCCGAGGCCATCGTTGCCGAGGACACGGATGCTTGCGAGCGCTTCCTGGATGCGGTCGATGCCTCGGCCGTGTACGCCAACGCCAGCACGCGCTTTACCGATGGCGGCGAGTTTGGCCTGGGCGCCGAGATCGGCATCTCGACCCAAAAGCTCCATGCCCGCGGCCCCTTTGCCGCCGAGGCCCTCACCACCTACAAATACAAGCTCCGCGGCACCGGTCAGGTCCGTCCCTAACGCCCGCGCAAACAAAAACCACCACAAAGGTGCCCTTCTCCTTTGTGGTGGTTTTAGGCGGCGTGGACGATTAGGCCTGGAAGGTGTCGCGGTCGGGAGCGAAGGACTGCATGGCCGCGATGGTGCGGTCAAAGAGCTCGGGGAGCTCCCAGCCCAACATCTCGGCGCCCTGCGAAATCACGGCGCGCGAGCAGCCGGCGGCAAAGCGCTTGTCCTTGAACTTCTTCTTGAGCGACTTGGTCGTAAAGTCCATAACGCTCTTGCTCGGGCGCATGATGACTGCAGCGCCGATCAGGCCGGTGAGCTCATCGCAGGCAAACAGGATCTTTTCCATCTGCAGCTCGGGTTTGGGCAGCGAGGTATTGAAGTCCGACGTGTGCGTCTGGATGGCGCGAATGAGCTCGGGAGACGCACCTTCATCCTTAAGAATCTTGGCAGCATAGATGGTGTGGTTCATGGGGTCGTCCTCATGCTCCTCCCAATCCAGGTCGTGCAGCAGACCGACGATGCCCCAAAACTCCTCGTTCTCGGGGTCGAACTCGCGCGCAAAGTAGCGCATGGTGCCCTCGACCGTCTCGCCATGGGTGATGTGGAACGGGTCTTTGTTGTGCTCGTTAAGCAGTTCAAACGCGCGGTCGCGGGTGATTCCGGCGGTAAGCGGCTCTGCCATAAGAGACTCCTTGTGCTCGTGGGTATCGATAAGAATGAATACTACTAGAACAAGAAAACCACCACAAAGGTGCCTGTCCCCTTTGTGGTGGTTTTTGGCGCGGTTGGGTTAGTTGAGGGCGGCTTGGGCTAGGCGGGCTTCGGCGTCCTCCTCGGTGACGCCCAAGGCCACTGCGAACTCCTCGATGGAGCGGCGCTTGGCTTCCTTGAGTACGCGCATGTAGTAGGAGCTGGGCTTTTTATCGGCTTCCTCGGCCTGGCGAATGCGGTGCATCATGGTCTTTGCCACGCGGACCGTCTCGGGCGCACCCAGCTTGAGCTGCTGCTTAAAGTGCGTCTCCTCAAGTGAGCTGTTGCGCTCGGTGAAGGTGTCGCACTCCAGCTCGTCATAGTGGCTCAGCAGGTGCTCGGCATCTTGCTGAGAGATGGCGGCGTGCAAACGATCGGCCTGCGCCACGGGGTACATGAGGATCGTCTGCGCATGTCCCTGCTTGGTCTCGAGCAGCAGCATGGGCTGCGGCGTGTCGTCCCTAAAACCGACGACGGTGCAGACTCCCTGACCCGGATGAATGACGTGTTGACCGATTGAGAACATGCTACCTCCAACTTATACGAATTTACATATGTCTTGAATAATATGTCTTGAATAACACGCTGACGTGCGCAAATTCTCACTTTATGCAGGAAAAGCACACAACTCCGATAGGTAAGAGTATTCGATAACAGACGCAGCTCATTCACACCTTTATGCATTTTCAACGCCTGCATAATCTGCAGGCAGACCGGCATCTTTGAGTGACTCCATACAAGCTGTAGTCAATTTTGTGCATATGCAATATCGATTGGCTTTACCCTGCGACAGTGCCCGTCGCTTGTGATAGAGTGCTACAAACTCTGGCTTTTGCCCTACGAGTGACCAAGAGCTCGGGGGCTTTAACACAAGGAGGATCTATGCCCGAGAAGATTGAAGAGCTGGTACGCGCTGCGCTTGCTGCGGCCCAGGAGGCCGGCGACCTTTCCGCATTTGAACTTGACGATTGCGCTATCGAGCGACCGGCTGACACTTCTCATGGCGAGTGGACCTCTACCATGGCCCTGAAGTCCGCCAAGCTGGCCCACTGCGCCCCGCGCAAGATCGCCGAGGCCATCGTTGCCCATATGCCCGAGGACCCCGCGATTGAGAAAGTCGAGATCGCAGGCCCCGGCTTCATCAACTTCTACCTCTCCGTTGCCGTCAAGAATGCCATCTTTGGCGAGGCTCGCGAGAAGGGCATGGACTTCGCTAAGTCCAACGTCGGTGGTGGCCTGAAGACCCAGGTCGAGTTCGTTTCCGCCAACCCCGTCGGCCCCATGCACATTGGCCACGGCCGCTGGGCCGCGCTGGGCGACTCGCTCTGCCGTGTTATGGACCACGCCGGTTACGACATCCAGCGTGAGTTCTACATCAACGACCACGGCTCTCAGATGAACACCTTCGGCAACTCCATCAGCACGCGCTATATGCAGCTTGCCGACATCATCGCCAAGCAGGGCGTGGATATCGACGAGGCTCACAAGATCTTGATCGCCGACCGCGACGCCTTTGTCGCCGACGAGAACGACGAGCATCCCGAGACCCATCCGTATCAGGACAACTTTGCCGAGACCCTGGGCAAGGACTCCTACGGCGGCGACTACATCATCGACGAGGCTGCTGAGTTCTGGCGCACCGACGGCGATAAGTGGGTCGACGCCGATCCTCAGGAGCGCATGGAGAGCTTCCGCGAGCGCGGCTACGTAAAGATGGTCGACAACATGCGCGACCTCTGCCACGCCGTCAATTGCGACTTCGATCGTTGGTTCTCCGAGCGCTCGCTGTATGTGAAGGACACCGAGGGCGAGACCGCCGGCACCTCCGCCGTCGACCGCGCTTTTGAGAAGCTCGACAAGATGGGCTACCTCTACACCAAGGACGGCGCCCTGTGGTTCCGCTCCACCGACCTGGGCGATGACAAGGACCGCGTCCTGATCAAGTCCGACGGCGAGTACACCTACTTCGCCTCCGACGTTGCCTATCACTGGGATAAGTTCCAGCGCGTCGACCACGTCATCGACATCTGGGGCGCCGACCACCACGGCTACATCGAGCGCGTCCGCTGCGTCTGCGACGCTCTTGGCTATCCCGGCAAGTTCGAGGTTCTGCTGGGCCAGCTCGTCAACCTGCTACGCAACGGCAAGCCCGTCCGTATGTCCAAGCGCAAGGGCACCATGGTGACCCTGCAGGAGCTCGTCGACGAGGTCGGCTCCGATGCCGCTCGCTACACGCTCATCTCCAAGAGCTCCAACCAGATGGTCGACTTCGATATTGAGGCCGTTAAGAAACGCGACAACTCCAACCCGGTGTACTACGTGCAGTACGCTCACGCCCGTGTGTGCTCCATCCTGCGCCGTGCCGCTGACGTTACGCCCGAGCAGGCTGACGAGATGGGCATGAAGGCCGTCGCCGCCAAGGCCATCGGTGAGAACGTCGATTACTCGCTGCTGACCGACCCGACCGAGCTCGCCCTTTCGCGTAAGCTCAACGAGCTCACCGACCTCATCGCCAGCTGCGCTCGCGACCGCGCCCCGTTCCGTCTGACGCACTTTGCTGAGGAACTCGCCGGCGACTTCCACAGCTTCTACGCTGCCTGCCAGGTTCTGCCGAGCGAGGGCCGTCCCGTCGACCCCGAGCTTTCGCGTGCCCGTCTGGCCGCTTGCGACGCCGTCCGCGTGACGCTCGCCCTGGTGCTCACCCTTGTTGGTGTCTCCGCTCCCGAGCAGATGTAAGCTACGGGTCATTTGACCGTGTAGGTTCGGCTTTGCTGAGCCCTATAAGCCCGATCTCCATGCGGAGGTCGGGCTTTTTTCGTTTGGTGAGACTATTTGGTTTGCTGGGAAATGCTACCAAATCGCAACTATACCGGTTTACGGGGCTGAATCGCCAACTGGCGACCATGGTGCCAATAGTGAAATTAAACCCGCAGGTAGATGGCTTATTGCTTCTTGATAATGCAGGGTATGGTTGGCTTGCAGCATCCTGGCCCCGTAATCCGGCGTAGTTTTGAAAATTGTCCCTTGGGGACGGAGGGAAACGGATCATTTTGTCTCGCGGAGGGGTGGCGCGGCTATTCCGGGTGCCACGGCTTCACTCCTCTGGCGCGACATTTCAAGGCGCTTTTGAGGAGGAGTGTCCCTTTTGACTAGTCGTTTAAGAACGTCCCCAATGACTAAGTTGCAGGTGGCGGCGGTTGTGTTACACTAACGCTGCGTATATGACGCAAATATCTCGATACAGATCAATGATGTCCGTCGGTATTTGACGGAGCTAGACTGTTTAGCCGCCCTGAAGGTTTATGCAGGGAGCATGTGATCACAGGGCTTGAAAAGAAAGTTGAGCAAACACTGTGTCTGATCAACAGCAAGAAAACGAAATAACGACGACGCAGACCGCTCCCGCTGCACCGGTTGCGTCGGACCAGGTCGCGGCGCCCGCGCAAGCCTCGGCTCCTGAGACGCCTAAGGCTGCTTCGACGCCTACGCCTGCAGCGGCTGAGAAGGCCGTGCCTGCAACTGGTGAGGAGGCTGCTCCGGCAAAGCCCAAGCGTACGCGCCGCACGGCCAAGCCTGCTGCTGACGGCGAGGAGGTCACCAAGCCCAAGCGCCGTACCACGCGCACGACGCGCGTCAAGCGCACCGTTGCAGCTGACTCCTCGGCGCCGATTTCCGATGAGGTCGCGCAGGCACGTGCGTTGGCGCAGATTAGCGAGGCTCAGGTGGTGCGCGCCCGCCGTCGTGCTGCCGAGCGCGAGGCCGCGGCTCTGACCGAGCTTGCAGCTCCGTCTGTGCCCGAGACGCCTGCCGCCACCGAGACCCCTGTCGCCGACCAGCCGACCGAGAAGCCGGTACCGCGCACACGCCGTCGCACGGCTGCTAAGGCCGAGCAGGTTGCCGATCAGGTAACCCCCGAGCTCACTGAGGCTTCGGTCCGTTCCGCGGCAGGGGAGGGCACATCGCCTGTTGAGCCCGCTGCGCCTGTCGAGGCCAGCGAAGTTCCCGTTGTCGATCCGGCTTTGCGCCCGCACCGTCGCGGTCGCAAGCCCAAGGCCTTCGTCGAGGCAGAGAAGGCCGCAGCCGCAGCTGCAGCCGCTCGGGATGCTGCGGCGACCGCCGAGTCTGCAACCGCCGCCGACGCGCCCGTCCAGGATGCTACGACTTCCGAGGCCGCTCCCGCCGATGTCGAGCCCGCCGACGTCCGTCCTGGTCGCAGCCATCGTACTGCTGCTAAGCGCACGTCCAAGGCCAAGGCTGCCAAGAAGGGTGCGTCCGAGGATTCCGCCGAGACGACCGCCGATGCATCGATTGATGCCGCTGAGCCCCAGGACGTCGAACAGCCTGCGTCCGAAAAGCCCAAGCGTGGTCGTAAGAAGTCCGCTAAGGCCAAGGCGTCCGAGCAGCGGGCTGATGTCGAAGCGCAGGTCGATTCCGGCGCCGAGGCCAATGACGCCGCTGCGGCCAATGCCGACGCCGCCGCAACTGATGGTGCCGCGCCCGCCGAGGCCGAAGACGGCGCTCGCCCCAACCGTCGCCAGCACAAGCGTAACGACGAGCGCAACGACCGCAAGGACGAGCGCAACAACGACCGTCGCAACCGCCAGCGCGATCGCAAACAGCGCAACAAGGAGCGCAACGCCGCCCCCACCGAGCCCACGCTTTCGCGCGAGGAACTCGCGGCCATGAAGGTCGCCGAGCTGCGCGAGAAGGCCAAGGAGTTCGAGATCGAGACGACCGGCAAGAAGAAGGCCGAGCTCGTCGAGGAGATCTACACCACTGCCGCGAAGGCCGAGGGCTTCCGCGACATCAAGGGCATTCTGCAGATTCGCCCGGACAGCTCCGGCATCATCCACGCCCATGGCTACATGAAGTCCAACGACGACGCCTTCGTGCCCGCCTACCTCATCCGCTCCGCGCGTCTGCGCACGGGCGATGTCATCGAGGGCTCGCTGCGTCCTTCGCGCGGCGGCGACAAGCGCGCCGGCCTCGCCAAAATCACGACCGTCAACGGTCTGGACCCCGAGCAGATTCGCAACCGTCCTAAGTTCGGCGACCTCACCCCGGTCTATCCCAACGAGCCGCTGCGCATGGAGCACGGCAAGGACTCCATTACCGGTCGCGCCATCGACATCGTGTCGCCGATCGGCAAGGGTCAGCGTGGCCTGATCGTGTCCCCGCCCAAGGCCGGCAAGACCACGATCCTCAAGAAGATCTGCCAGTCTATCTCGATTAACAACCCCGAGGTGCACCTCATCTGCCTGCTCGTCGACGAGCGCCCCGAAGAGGTCACCGATATGCAGCGTTCCATCAAGGGCGAGGTTGTGGCGTCGACCTTCGATATGCCCGCCGACAACCACACTCGCGTGGCAGAGCTCGTCATCGAGCGCGCAAAACGCATCGTGGAGCTGGGCGGCGATGTTGTGGTGGTGCTCGACTCCATCACGCGTCTTGCCCGCGCCTACAACTTGGCGGCGCCCGCCTCAGGCCGCATCCTTTCGGGCGGCGTCGATTCGGCGGCACTGTATCCGCCCAAGCGCTTCCTGGGCGCAGCCCGCAATATCGAGAACGGCGGCTCGCTCACCATCCTGGCCTCTGCCCTCATCGACACCGGTTCCAAGATGGACGAGGTCATCTTTGAGGAGTTCAAGGGCACCGGCAACATGGAGCTCAAGCTCGACCGCGACCTGGCCGACCGCCGCATCTTCCCGGCTATCGACCCCGTTGCCTCCGGTACGCGTAACGAGGACCTGTTGGTTGACGAGCAGATGCGTCCGTTTGTCTTTGGCTTGCGTCGCATTCTTGCCGGCATGAACAACACCGAGCGCGCGGCCGCATCGTTTATCAAGGGTCTTAAGGGCACCAACACCAACCAGGAGTTCCTGGTGCGTTCGGCCAAAAAACACAGCGACTACGAGCAGACGTTCTAGGTTGTCATCTACACGCAGCGATAGTCATCAATGCAATAAAGGGTCGGGGCTTTGAGCCTCGGCCCTTTTCTATATCGCCGCTCCGCGCTTTTTTGACCATAAGACTGGCATGCAGCAGGTTTCCCGTTTCAATCCGACATCGTCGCTTGCAATCGACAGGGCGGTTTCGCATAATAGCTTTTAAGCTTCGCGACGGAAAACGCAGATGAATCGAACCATATACCGTTGCTTTGGGGCATAGCCCCGCTTCATCTTCTCTCGCGCAGCCAACTGAATGATGCGATTTGGGTGCTGGAAGATGGGGAGAGCTCATGGCTTCTTCTGATGCAACACAACGAGCAGTCCTTGCCGGACTTTCGTGCGGGATCGGCCTTGCCGCTCCCGTGGTTATGTATGCCGCGACGCTGCCGTTTTCGTCGGTGAACGAGACGGTCGCGGCGGGTGCGGTTCCCTTCGCCGTGGGCGCGGTGGCGGGCGTGGGCATCTATGCCGCCTCGCTGGGTATCTCCGAGTATCGTGCGCAGCGTGAAGAGCGTCTGTTCCAGCCCGATGCCATGGGCGGTGCCGCCAATCTCAATCAGCATCAAAGCGAGTTCAAGACCGCCTCGATTCCAGCTCAGCAGCAGGATGCGACTCCTTACGCTGCGGCTTCTGCTTCTCAGGCTCAGGCGGAGCAGTCTACCTCGGCATTCCTTTCCGGCCTGACTGGTGCGTTCCAGCGCCGTCATGCCGATGATGGTGTCCCTACCATCGCTCGAGCCGCAGATGCTATGGACGAGGACGAGGCTTGGTCCATGATCGACAGTATGCTCGACGACGATTCGCCAGTGAGCTGCGACCCTGCACACTCGCGCGACGTCTATCAAGTCGCCATCGACGAGCTCACCAATGGCGGGCAGACCGGCTCCTTCAATCGCGACGACATCGCCGCCGCGGCACGCGCCGTGTCTGGCTCCCAGGCCGCCCCTGCGGGCAGCACGGCGGCTTTCGTGGCACTCGTCGCCAACGCGGCAGCCAATAACGCCTACAGCGCTACCTCGGCGGACGCGAACGCTTCTGCCGACAATTCGTACGTTGATGAAGCCATGGCCGCGGACGAGGAGGCCGTTGCCGCCCGCCGTGCCGCCGAAAGCTCGCTGTGGGGCGCTCCTGCCCAGCAGCAGGCGGCTGAGGCTGCGCCGTACAATGTAAACCTCGCCAGCATGCCTATCATCTCCGGTGCCGCGGATATCGATCTCGATGACCTCGATGAGCCTGCAGCCATCACCGCATCGATTGATGCCCAAGATCGCATCGACACCGGCGACCTTCCGGATGCCTCGCTCGAGGTTGATGTTCCCATGGCCGATTACTCGGGCCACGAGGACATGTGGGCCGCCGCCACCGCGATTCTGGATGAGATTGACGAGCCTGCTCCTGTTGCAGCCCCCGCTCCCGTCGCTGCCCCTCAGCCTGCTGCCCCCGCCTATGTCGGCCGTCACAGCGCTGTGTTCCCCGAGGATACTGCCCGTATCTCGCGCGAGAGCATCGAGCGGGCCGAGGCTATTGCCGCCGGCATTATGGAAAACCGTCGTCACGAGCGCGTCAATCAGATCCTCGAGGAAGAGATCGAGCGCCTGCAGTCCTCAACCGCCAAGCGTACGGGCCGTGCCTATCTGAGCGTTATCGAGGGCGGTACCGCCAGCTTCGCGCCGCTCCGCGCGGAGGCATAACTTCTGCATGGTTAAGATCAATCGAAAATGGGCGGTTGTAACCTGCCTGATGGCGCTCTTGATCTGGGGCAATTCGCTGGTTCCCGGCTCGGGGTCGGGCTCGCTGAGCCTAACGGTCATGGAAGCTATCCGCGGTTTCCTGCACAGCGTGGGACTTCCATATGAATGGGTGACCAACTTTGTTGTTCGCAAGTGCGCGCATTTTACCGAGTATATGGTGCTCGGCATCTTGGCAACGCACGCCTTTGATTTTGAGGGCCGGCGCACCTTTGACGTGCTGCTGCCCACGGCGGTGTTCCTGCTGCTGATTCCCTCGATCGACGAGACGATTCAGCTCTTTGTGCCGGGACGCGCTGGCATGATCACCGATGTGATGATCGACTGCTGTGGAGCGGCAACGGGCGTTGTGCTCCGATATCTCTTACGGTCGCTGATGTGCGCTAAAAAGGCCGCCTAGGACGTATTGTTTGGTCCTAGGCGGCCTTTTTTATTTGAGGGCTTATATGAGGCGTGGTGGCGTCGTTCCGTAGGTCGGATTTGCCGGGCGCGCCACGCCCTGTGGGTGCGTCTGCTACTGAAGCGCCTGTGCGCCCAGGGCCAGGCAGCCCATAATGCCCTGCTTGCCCTCGAGGCTGTTGTTGACGATGTAGTTATCGATGTCGTTGACCTCGGGCGTGACGATATAGCCGTTGAGCATCTCGGCACACTTTTTGCGTGCGAGCGGCACGATGGGGGTGTGGTCGGCCACACCGCCGCCGATGATGATCTTTTGCGGCGCGTAGCACAGCGTGTAGGTCATGAGCGCCTGTGCTAGATAGCCTGCGAGCAGGTCCATGGCCTCTGGGTCATCGGCCATGTCTCCGGCGCTCTTGCCATCCCAGCGCTTTTTAACGCCGGGGCCGGCGATGAGGCCCTCGAGGCAGTTGTCATGGAAGGGGCAAGCGCTATGCTCGCCGATGGTGTCGCGCGGGTCGCGCGTGACCAGGATGTGGCCGGCCTCGGGATGCATCATGCCGTGTACGAGCTTACCGCCCGAGAGCACGCCGGCGCCCACACCGGTGCCGATGGTCAGGTAGACCACGTCCGTGAGGCCCTGGGCGCAACCAAAGGTGACCTCGCCCAAGCAGGCAACGTTGACGTCGGTGTCGTAGCCGCAGGGGATATTGAGCTCGTTTTGGATAGTGCCCAGCAGATCAAAGTAGCGCCATGCCGTCTTGGGCGTCTCCAGGATCTTGCCGTATTGGGGTGAGGCGGGATTGACTGCGGTGGGGCCAAAGGCGCCGATGCCCAGCGCGGCGATGCCCTTGTCGGCAAACCACGCGTTGACGGCCTCGACGGTCTCCTGCGGGGTCGTGGTCGCGATCTGCTCACGCTCCAGGACCGTGCCGTCTGCATAGCCCGTGGCGCAGACCATCTTGGTGCCGCCGGCCTCGAGCGCTCCGATAAGCTGCTGCTCTGCCATAATATTCCTCTCTGGGACGAGTTGCTCCATGACTAAAGTATAGAGCTCTAAACCATTTAAGAAAGCGCTATAAAAAGAAGCCTCGCAACGTGGCGGGCGGTGCGAGGCTTCTTTGGTTGCTTTAGTTGCCGGGCCGTCCTTACCCGCGCGGCTTGATTTTATCACGTAGCGACTTGAGGTTCTCCAGTGCCGCGTTAAGCGTCTCATCCCGCTTGGCAAAGTGGAAACGAATCAGATGGTTGACGGGCTCGCGGAAGAAGCTCGAGCCGGGCACGGCGCCCACGCCCACCTTGGATGCGAGGTCCTCGCAGAATTCGAGGTCGCTGTCATAGCCAAACTCAGAGATGTCCATCATGACGTAGTAGGCGCCCTGCGGCACGTTGTGCGTGAGGCCGATGCTGCCGAGTCCCTGACAGAACAGGTCGCGCTTGGCGGTGTAGAGGTCGAGGACCTCCTGGTAATAGCTGTCGTCGAAGTTGAGGGCGGTGACGACAGCTTCCTGCAGGGGAGCGGCGGCACCCACGGTGAGGAAGTCGTGGACCTTCTTGATGCGCTCGGTGATCTGGGCCGGGGCAATGGTGTAGCCAAGACGCCAGCCGGTGATGGAGTACGTCTTAGACAGCGAACTGCAGCTGATGGTTCGCTCGAACATGCCGGGCAGCGTGGCCATATAGACGTGCTCGTGGGGCGCGTAGACGATGTGCTCGTATACCTCGTCGGTAATGCAGTAGGCGTCGTACTTTTTGCAGAGGTCGGCGATAAAGGTGAGCTCCTCGCGCGTAAAGACCTTGCCGCAGGGGTTGGAAGGGTTGCACAGGACGATGGCCTTGGGGTCGTTGTTGCGGAAGGCCGCCTCGAGTGTCTCGCGGTCAAAGTCGAATGTGGGCGGGTTGAGCGGCACGTAGATGGGCTCGGCACCCGAAAGGATCGTGTCGGCGCCGTAGTTCTCGTAGAACGGCGAGAAGATGACGACCTTATCGCCGGGGTTCGTGACCGTCATCATGGCGGCCATCATGGCCTCGGTGGAGCCGCAGGTGACTACGATATTCTCGTTGGGGTTCACCGGCATGCCCATAAAGTGCTCCTGTTTGGCGGCGAGCGCCTCGCGCATGGCCTGGGAGCCCCAGGTGATGGAGTACTGGTGATAGAGCGGCTTGGGGTCGCTGGCTATGGTGCTGAGGCTATCGAGCAGCTGCGCCGGGGGATCGAAGTCGGGGAAGCCCTGCGAGAGATTGACAGCGCCGTACTTATTGGAGATGCGTGTCATGCGGCGGATGACCGAATCGGTAAACGTTGCCGTGCGGTTGGAGAGTTCTTTCATGACGGTCCTTTCGAGGATTTGCAGTGGGGCAAGTTTACTCCTATGAAACCGGTGGGATTTGTTCGAAATGGTCTCGAAAAACTCTTTTCAAAATTCTTGAAAATTGGGGCTTGCATCGTGTGGCGTTCCTTGCAATAATAGTCGAGCGCGAAGCGCACAGGACACGGTGGGTGTAGCTCAGTTGGCTAGAGCGACGGGTTGTGGTCCCGTAGGTCGAGGGTTCGAGTCCCTTTACCCACCCCAGTTCTTGCTTTGTGTTGATATCGGGTCGTTAGCTCAGTTGGTAGAGCAGGGGACTCTTAATCCCAAGGTCCAGGGTTCGAACCCCTGACGGCCCACCACACGATATCTCCTCTAAAGTCCGCCACAACGGACTTTAGCTTTGGGTCGTTAGCTCAGTTGGTAGAGCAGGGGACTCTTAATCCCAAGGTCCAGGGTTCGACCCCCTGACGGCCCACCAAAGCAAGTTAAGACGGTCAACTTCGGTTGGCCGTCTTTTTTTGTTGACCTTTCATGGGGTCGAACCCGAAAGGGCGCGGAGCTGAGGAAATGCGTAAGCATTTACCAGCGCAGCGCGCAAGGCGCCTTGGCGCCGCAGCGGCCGCCTGCGCAGCAGGCTGACCCCCTGACGGCCCACCCAAAGCATGTTAAAGCGACTGGCTTAGGCTGGTCGCTTTTTTGTTAACCTCGCATGGGGTCGAACCCGAAAGGGCGCGGCTGCTTTCACAGATTGAGTCTACCCTGGGGATCGGTGAAACCGTCAGTACCCTCCTTGAGTTTCTTCTCGTCTGCCTTCACGCGACGCTCGAGCTTTTTTGTATCCTCGGCAGGCGGTAGGTTCTCGGGAACAATTCCGCGGTCGATGAGGCTGCCACGCACGCTCGTGTTGTTCTCGACGTGTTCTTGTTTGATCTGGTCCAGACCGTACAAGTCGTGTTCCTCGGCGTTGAAGGCCGTCATCGAGTTCGTGAGGTCCTTTGCTTTGATGAGGACATCGGCTAACCTGTCCGCCAATGCCGCGCTCTTGGGTACGCCGAGCTGCTGCTTCATTTCCGCCGTGCTTCTGCCGCCGAATAACGCCTCATCGCCCTTCGACTTGATGATCGCGAATCCTTTGGAATCCACGCCGCGTTTGAACGCAATACCCGAGAGCTGTTTCTCTGAATCGGATAGCGAGTGGCGCGCCTGCAAGCGCTGAATCTCTGCGAAGCGCTGCTCTATGAGCTCTTGGCGGCGCGTCTGCACGGCAAAGTATGCCTGGGCGAGCGCGATCTCTGGCTTGTTTGAATCTCCGTTCTGTGCGATTAAATAGCATGCATAGCGCGTAAGTTTGTAGTCTTTAACCGCGCGAGCGGCGACACCGGCAGTTACCATTTTCGTGGTGTCACGAAAATGGGAATCAACTGGAGTTTTGTTTGTTTCGCACGAGACTTTTGCCCTCTTAACAACTTCGGCGAAGTTCTCCCATCGAGTGTACCCCATGGGTTCCATTAAATCGCGTGCGAGCCAATACTCAACACCGTCTTCCACATGGGCGTAGCTGTCAAGTTCGACACGCCATTTCTCGATATCCCTGCTGTCCATATCTCCTCCTCGCTGGTCTATTTTCTATGCGGGCTTTGCCCGCTCTATATTCAGAATAAGGATACGCTGTCGTGCGGACACGAATGGGCCCCGTGCTGCTTCAAGCTCACGGGGCCCATGGATATCGATTGATTGTGTTCTGCTTTAGATAGGTGTCCGGTTTAATCCGCTCGATAGTGCGATCCGAGACTTTCGGTCCGCTTACGCATGGCTTTGACCATCTCCGTCGACAGCTGAATCTGCGACTGTAGGCGGGCGAGGGCTGCGATCTCGCTGTCATCGGCATGCGGCTTGCTCAGCGCCATGGCCTTGTCTTGCAGGCTTTCAAGCTGTTGCAGGGCCTCGGATAGGCCTGTTTCGGTCCTGTTGATCATGCAATAGGTGCTCATCGTGTGCCCAAGGCTGTGTGTCAGGCGATCGGCATCTGTTGTGGCAATGCCGTACTGGGGGAGGGTGATATCCGTCTTCAGGGCCGCTTCAGGCTCTTTCTGCGCTGTGAGGGCTGCCGATGCGCCCGCGATACGTCCGAATACGATGCCGTTGGCGCTTGACAAGCCACCAATGCGGTCGGCGCCGTGCATGCCGCCTGTCGCCTCGCCGCAAGCGTAGAGGCCCTCAACGCCCGTGTGCGCGGTCTTATCGATCTTGATGCCGCCGTTAGCAGCGTGGGCATACATCGCAACGCGCATCTCGTCAGTCGGGGCGATGCAGTGCTCGTCTTGCAGCCAGGTGGCAAAGGTCTGCACAAACTCTGGGACATCCTCGCGGGGGAAGTCGTAGTGGAGTGCCAGGCCTTCGGCACCAGCCTGATCGATGACGAGATCGATAGCCCGGGAGGCTAAGCGTGACGTGAAGGGACCATATCCAGAGCGTTGCTCGAGCAGGTCGTCTAGCTTGTCATCGGCAATATCTGCCGGCTGGTCGAACTTGACATAGCGCCAGGTTTTCTCGTTGAAGACCAGGTTGCGCTTGGGCTCGATGAAGCCGGGCATCATTTGCATGAACTCTATATTGGTAAGCGATGCGCCGTGCGCCAGTGCGATGGCCTGCGAGGAGCTGAGCACATCAGCCGACGTAAGGCTGCGCTCGAACAGGCCGCCTGTGCCACCGGCTGCGATGATCGTGGCCTTGGCAGCAAAGGGCACGATTCGATCTTCGGTGAGGTCGTAGAGCACGGTTCCGATGATTCTGCCGTTCGTGTCCTCAACAAGGTCGATAAGCTCATGGCGGGGGAGCAGGCGAATACCGAGCGACTCGATCCGGGTCGTCAGAGCGTCCTCAAGCGGCTTGCGGGTGAGGCCGCGCCACATGCGCGTCTTGTGGTCAAAGCAGGGGATAAATTGCTTTTGTTGAGCACTCTTGGCGCTTTGCGGACGCTGGAGCTCAACGCCCAGGTCTTGCTCGAGCCATTCAATTGCCTGGGGAATGCCGTGGACAAACGTCTGGACAAGCTCGGGGTCGGCGACGCCGCCACCGACGGTCTGGATGGTGTCGATGAGGTCTTGTTCGTCGTCTTGGTTAACGGGTCCGATAAGCCCCAGGCCCCAGGTTCCGGGGAAGAAGCTCGATCCACTCATAGTCTTGCCGGCGCTTGCCACAGCGACGGTTGCGCCCGTGCGTGCCGCTTCGATGGCGGCACAAAGGCCCGCAATGCCAGATCCAATTACCAGTACATCAGTCGATTCCATCGGATTCCTTTCTCGTCCGGCGCATTGTCGCACGGGTGATCGGCAATGGGGCCGCAAAGACCCGGCAAATCGGTAAAGGGTAAATATGGCAGGTGGGCGTCATGGACGCTCTGGCGCTCCATCTCTTCACATCTCGTATTTCGCCCCAGCTGATATACCGGCATTAGCTACCCTGCGCCAGCGCAAACAAAAAGAGCCGCTACCCGCGTGGATAGCGGCTCCAAAGCTCAACTATATGAGCATCGCGCAAGCGCGATTAGGCCTTGAGGGCCTCCTCGACGGCGACAGCGCAGGCGACGGTGGCACCGACCATGGGGTTGTTACCCATGCCGATGAGACCCATCATGTCGACGTGCGCAGGCACGGAGGAGGAACCGGCGAACTGGGCGTCGGAGTGCATACGGCCCATGGTGTCGGTCATGCCGTAAGAGGCAGGGCCGGCGCCCATGTTGTCCGGGTGCAGGGTACGGCCAGTGCCGCCACCAGAAGCGACGGAGAAGTACTTCTTGCCAGCCTCGAGGCGCTCCTTCTTGTAGGTGCCAGCGACGGGGTGCTGGAAGCGCGTGGGGTTGGTGGAGTTACCGGTGATCGAGATGTCGACGTTCTCGTGCCACATGATGGCAACGCCCTCGCGGACGTCGTCGGCGCCGTAGCAGTTGACGGCGGCGCGGGGACCATCGGAGTAGGGGATGGTCTCGACGACCTTGAGCTCGCCCGTGAAGTAGTCGAACTGGGTCTTCACGTAGGTGAAGCCGTTGATGCGGGCGATGATCTGAGCAGCGTCCTTGCCCAGACCGTTGAGGATGACGCGCAGCGGCTTCTTGCGAGCCTTGTTGGCGTTCAGAGCCAGGCCGATAGCACCCTCAGCGGCAGCGAAGGACTCGTGACCGGCCAGGAAGGCGAAGCACTCGGTGTCGTCGGAGAGCAGCATAGCGCCCAGGTTGCCGTGGCCCAGACCGACCTTGCGGTCCTCGGCGACGGAGCCGGGAACGGTGAAGGCCTGGATGCCCTCGCCGATGATGGCGGCAGCCTCAGAAGCGGACTTGGCGCCACGCTTGACAGCGAGAGCGCAACCGAGGGTGTAGGCCCACTCGGCGTTCTGGAAGGCGATGGACTGGGTGTTGTTGACGATCTCACGCGGGTTGAAGCCCTTGTCGGTGCAGATTTGCAGAGCTTCCTCGAGGGAGGCGATGCCGTTGTCGGCGAGGCACTTGTTGATCTTGTCAGCGCGGCGCTCGTAACCTTCGAACGTAACAGTCATAGTTATTTCCCTCCCTTTCTACTCGTGAACCGGGAACACGCTGGCGACGGAGTGAGTCTCCTCGTCGGTGCGCGGGTCGATGTACTTGGCAGCGTTCTCCCACTGACCATAGTGGCCCATAGCGCCAGCGATGGCCTCCTCGGGGGTCTTGCCGGCCTTGACGGCGTCGGTGAACTTGCCGAGGTTCAGGAACTCGAATGCGATGATCTCGTTCTTGTCGTTGAGAGCCATGCGGGTGACGTAGCCCTGGGCGAGCTCGAGGTAACGAGCGCCCTTGGCCTTGGTGCCGAACATGGTGCCGACCTGGGAGCGAAGGCCCTTGCCGAGGTCGTCGAGGGAGGCGCCCACGGGCAGGCCGCCCTCGGAGAACGCGGTCTGGCTGCGGCCGTAAACGATCTGCAGGAAAATCTCGCGCATAGCAACGTTGATGGCGTCGCAGACGAGGTCGGTGTTGAGGGCCTCGAGGATGGTCTTACCGGGAAGGATCTCGGAAGCCATGGCGGCAGAGTGGGTCATGCCCGAGCAGCCGATGGTCTCAACGAGGGCCTCCTCGATGATGCCGTCCTTGACGTTCAGCGTGAGCTTGCAGGCGCCCTGCTGAGGTGCGCACCAACCCACACCGTGCGTAAGACCGGAGATGTCGGAAATCTCCTTAGCCTGGACCCACTTGCCCTCCTCGGGGATGGGTGCGGGGCCGTGGTATGCACCCTTGGCAACGGGGCACATGTTCTCCACTTCCTGTGAGTACTGCATGCCTCTCCTCTCTATCGTGTTGGCGTCCCGTTTGGGGGTCGTGGCTGGCGATTGCCGGGCGACCCTTCGAAAGGGACATGACATGCAGCCCCTATAATACCGCGAAATGCACGGAATATTCGGCGAACGGCTCAGTTTTCGCATCGAGAAGTCCTGAAGTTTTAATTGAAACGGTTTAACCCTATGTTCTGTGGTCGTGAACTTCCGTAGAGGGGGTCCGTCTTGGGCAAGCTTTTGGTCGGCTCTTGTAAGCGTTGCAGGGGTTGACCTGTTGCAACGGTGCCGTTCGCCGCCTGATTACTGCCTTTGGCCGCGCGAGTGTATTGTTTTGCGTGAATGTTTTGATGGCACGCTTCAATCGTGCTGTATTGGATGGCAAGCAGATCCCGGCGAAGGGAGCGCCATGCAGCGCGTTTGGAGAACGGTTACCGGCTTTTACCATGTCTGTGCCCGCGGTACGGGCAAGCGGCTCATCTTTGAGGGCGATGACGACCGGTGGGAGTTTTTGGAGCTGATGCGCGAGTGCTGCCGCGAGGAGGGCGTGACGGTCGTTGCGTGGTGCCTTATGAACGACCACGTGGATCTGGTACTCTCGGATTATGAGGACACGATGAGCGCGGCGATGCACCGACTGCTTTTGACGTACGCTCGTCGGTTCAACAAGCGTACCGGACGCTCCGGGCATCTGTTCCAGAACCGTTTTGACCGGCGCTCACTCGATACCGACTGGCAGGTGATGGAGGCTATTCGCTCTGTACACGCCGATCCGCAGGAGGTGGGCGTTAGCCTAATCGAGCGTTATCCCTGGAGCAGCTTTCCGGAACATCTACGCGCTTACGACGGTGATGTGGCCGATGCCGCGAGGGGATTTTCTGATCCTTCTTGCGTGCTTGAGCTTTTTGGCTCTGCCGAGGGCTTTATTGCCTATTCGCTTTCGACGCCCGCCGGCAGTGAGTCAGCGCTGTGCGATATGAAAGAGACGGAGTGGGAACGCCACGCCTTTGCCGACAAGATGGCGAAGGAACTCGGGGTTCCGCTTCGCGGGGTTAAAGCCGCACCGCCGGCGCAGCGCGATACCGTTATTTTTGGATTGCACGATGCCGGTTTTACGGTGCGCCAGATTGAGCGGCATACCGGGATTGGCAAAAGTACCGTCTCTCGTATCGTGCGCGCCCGCGCGCGAACGGCGATGCGGGCTGGCGGAAACGTGATGTAAGGTCGCCTGTTCACCGCAGCTGGGGTCGTCCATACGCCGCAACCAGCGTTCAAAAGCTTGGTACGGTAACTGCACTTCTTAATATGCATAGAACAATCGCCATCTTGCATAAATTAACGACTCAGTCCGGGTTTGCCCGTGCCTACCCCCGTCTGCGCCGTGCAAAAAACGGGGTTTTCAGCATCGTAGTGCTGTTGGCACCGCTGCAATCTTGCAACATACGGGTTCCGAAGCTATTGATCCCCGCCGTTGCGCCCCCGAAGCACGTGCCTGCGTCCCGTCAGACCGCGATGCTTGTTCTAAAACACAATATATATGCGCCTAAAGACGTTTATTAACGCTTTCGATGCGTATACACACAGCTTGGCGTGCTGAATACTCGCAAAAATGCACGCCGCTCCCTATGGGACCCGCCTGCGGTAGGCGCGAAGCGAGTCGGAGCTTCGCAGAACGGGGCTTGGCGCATTGCTTGGCGGGCCCGGGGTCCTGCCGCAGGCCTTTGGTGCTGTGGAAAACGCCCGTGTTCGTGTCTGGCTGTGTGGCAAATGTCAGACGGGGCGCCGGACGCGCGGACTTTGTGCGTTCGCGCTCATTAGGTAAAAACAGAGCCGCCCGTATCGGGCGGCTCGGCAATCAAAAACCTTGGATTCGGGGCATAAGCTACTGGTTTGTTTGCCCCTCGAGCATGCCGTCGAGGGTGCGCCAGGCGAGCTCGGCGCATTTGACGCGGGCGGGCATGTGCGAGATGTCCTGGAGCTGGGCAGCTTCGTCCAGGTCTTCCAGATCTTCCTCGGAGAGCTGCTCGCCGCGGATCATGGCGAGGAAGAGCTCTGCCAGGCGGTGAGCTTCCTCGACGGTCTCGCCGGTGATGAGGTCGGCCATGATGTCGGCGCTGGCCTGGCTGATGGCGCAGCCATGACCGGTAAAGGAGGCCTCCTCGATCACGCCCTTCTCGACACGCAGCTGCAAGGTGAGCTCGTCGCCACAGCTGGGGTTGATACCGTCGTGCTCGTGCGTGGGAGCATCCATCTCGTACTTATAGTCGGGGTGCGAGTTGTGCTCCATAAACGTGGTAGAGGTGTACAGATTACCCATTGAACGCGCTCCAAACGTGATGCAGGCCGGCGATGAACTTGTCGATGTCGGCCTTGTCGTTGTAGAAGGCCACGCTGGCGCGGCAGCAGGCAAGGTTCTCGACGCCCAGCCAGGTGAGCAGCGGCTGCGCGCAGTGGTGGCCGGCGCGGATGCAGACGCCGTCCATGTCCATGATGCTCGCGACGTCGTGCGGGTGAATTCCCTTGACGTTAAAGCTCACAACGCCGTGGTGGTTGTCCCAGTAGATGGAACCGATGATTTGGACAAAGTCGAGCTGCATGAGTTCGCCCATCAGATAGTGGACGAGTGCCTGCTCGCGGGCCTGGATGTTCTCGTAACCCACCGTATTGACCAGGTATTCAAGGGCGGCACCCGTGGCGAAGATGCCGGCGGCGTCCTGCGTGCCGGCCTCGAATTTCTCGGGAACGGGCGCCCAGACGGCGTCCTGCTCGGTGACCGAATCGATCATCTCACCGCCGGTAAGCACTGGCGGCATGGCGTTGAGCAGGTCCATCTTGCCCCACAGCACGCCGATGCCCATGGGGCCCATGGCCTTGTGCGCGCTAAAGGCAAAGAAGTCGGCGCCCAGGTCGGCCACATCGACCGGCATGTGCGGCAGCGACTGCGCACCGTCGACGACCAGGTAGCCGCCGTACTTGTGCACGAGCTTGCCGAGGTTCTTGACTGGGTTCTCGACGCCCAACACGTTGGAGACCTGTCCCACGGCCAGGATCTTGGTCTTGGGACCCACCTTGGCAAGAACCTCCTCGGTGGTGAGCTGGCCGGTCTTGGTGGGGTAGAGGTAGACGAGCTTGGCGCCGGTCTTGCGGCAGACCTGCTGCCACGGGATTAGGTTGGAGTGGTGCTCCATGATGGTGATGACGACCTCGTCACCGGGCTCGAGCACCGTGGGTGCAAAGCTCTTGGCGACCAGGTTGAGCGACTCGCTCGTGTTGCGAGTGAAGACGACCTCGTTGGCCTGGGGAGCGCCGATGAGGTCGGCGATCTGCTGGCGGACCTTCGCGATGGCCTCGGTGGCCTCGACGGACAGCGAGTACAGGCCGCGCAGGGGGTTTGCGTTCATGCGCTGATAGAAGTCGCGCTCGGCGTCGAGCACGCAGGCAGGGCGCTGCGCGGTGGCGGCACTATCGAGGAAGGCGATCTCGGGGTGCTGCTGGAACAGCGGGAACTGTGCCTTGTAGGGATTGGTCTCGATGTCGACGGTAGGCCAGCCGCGCGAGGCCTCGTCGCTGGCGTCGAGCTCCATAGGCTCCGGTGCGGTACAGGTATCGCATTTAACGTGCTCGGTGTCGATCATGCGAGCTCCTCTTCAAAGTTGTCGATCAGGTTGTTGCCCAGGCGGACGACGGCGGCGCGGGTGCGCTCGTCGGTGGCGGAAAGCGCGGCGTCCTCCAGCTTGGCGCGAATGAACAGGTCCTCGGCGGCGTTTTGGTCAAGGCCGCGGCAGGCGAGGTAGAACAGCTGCTCGTCGCGGACGTGACCGATGGTGGCGCCGTGGTTGCCGGCGACGTCGTCCTCGTCGCAGAGAATGACGGGAACGGTCTTGTTGTCGACGCCTTTGTTGGCCAAAAGCACCGTCTCGCGCTCGGTGCCGGTTGCACCCTTGCAGCCGTGCACGAGGTCGATGGTGCCGCGGTAGACCTTCTTGGACGTGCCGGTCAGCACGCCGTTGGCGTCGATCTCGCACTCGGTCTTGCGACCGCGGTGGCGTAGCTCGTAGTTAAAGTCGCGCACCTGCTCGCGGGCGCCCAGGTAGTCAGTATCGATGGTGACCTTGGCGGTATCGCCCAGCAGGTCGCCGGCAAGGCCGGTGGCGCTGGCACCGGCACCCAGGACGGTGTGCTGCACGTTGACGCGCGCGCCCTCGTCCAGGAACAGGCCGGTGTCGTCGAGTGCGATCCAGCTGTCGTCGAGCGTCTGCGTGCAGGCCACGTTGACGGTGGCGCACTCGTGGGCGCACACGCGCAGCACGGATCCCACGACGCCCTCGCCGGCAACGGGGGAGTCCAGGGCGATCTGCAGGTCGAGCGTCGACTGGGGACGGGCGACGACGTCGATGGCGGCGATGGCCGCGGCGGCATCGACACCGCTCACACGCACGGTAACCGTGGCGTGCTTGTATGCGGGCACATCGATGACGATGCGCTTGGTAGCGTGGTTGGCCAGGTAGGTGTAGGCAGCCTCGCCCATGCCGGTCTCGAAGGCCTCGGCGGGGGAGAGCTCCTCCTCGAGCTTGATGGCGCCGGCCTGGTAGACGGAGGTGGCGGGCACGTCGAGCTCGGTCTCGGGCGTGATGCGGGCGCGGTCGGCGGCATCGCCGGGGGCGGAGGCGCGGCGCTCGGGGAAGCGCTCGGCCATAGCTTCCATGGCGGCATCGAAGGCGTCGTCCGAGCCGGCAAACTGCTCGTCCAGGCCCTCGACCTCAACGGCCTCGGCGGGGGCGGCAGCAAGCTCGTCCGAAAGCTCGAGCTTGGTCTGGTTCATCTTGAGCCAACCCCAAGTGGCGGCCGGCATCGCGTTGACCTGCTCGAGCGTGGTGGCAGCGGTGTTGGTTTCCTGTTTCATTATCCGATCGCTCCTTCCATCTCGAGCTTGATCAGGTTGTTCATCTCGACGGCGTACTCAAGCGGTAGCTCCTTGGAGACCGGGTTGGCAAAGCCGTTGACGATCATGGTGCGAGCCTCTTCCTCCGGGATACCGCGGCTCATCAGGTAGAACACCTTGTCGTCGCCGATACGTCCGATGGTGGCCTCGTGGCCGATGTCGACGTTCTTGGCGCGGATGTCCATGGCCGGGATGGTGTCGGAGCGGCTCTGGTCGTCGAGCATCAGTGACTGGCAGCTCACGGTTGCCTTGGAGCCCTCGGCCTTGGGCGTGGCAACGATAGAGCTGCGGAACGTCTGGATGCCGCCGCTCTTGGAGATGCCCTTGGTCTCGACGGTTGCCGAGGTCTCGGGCGCGTTGAGCACGACCTTGCAGCCGGTGTCGAGGTTCTGCCCGGCGCCGGCAAAGGTGATGCCGGTAAAGCTCGAGCGGGCGCGACGGCCGTTGAGCACGCTCATGGGGTAGAGGTAACCCACGTGGCTACCGAAGGAGCCGCTGATCCACTCGATGTCGCCATCCTCGTCCACGCGCGCACGCTTGGTGTTGAGGTTGTACATGTTCTTGGACCAGTTCTCGATGGTCGAGTAGCGCAGGTGCGCACGCTTGCCCACAAAGAGCTCGACGGCGCCGGCGTGGAGGTTGGCTACGTTGTACTTGGGCGCGGAGCAACCCTCGATAAAGTGCAGGTCGGCGTCGTCCTCGACGATGATGAGCGTGTGCTCAAACTGGCCGGCGCCCTTGGCGTTAAGACGGAAGTAGCTCTGCAGCGGGAAGTCGAGCTTGGTGCCCTTGGGCACGTAGACAAACGAGCCGCCCGACCATACGGCGCCGTGCAGGGCCGCAAACTTGTGGTCGGTGGGCGGGATGAGCGTCATAAACTTCTCGTGGATGAGCGGTTCCCACTGCGGGTCGTGCAGGGCCTCCTCGATGCCGGAGTAGACGATGCCCATCTTAGATGCTGTGTCCTGCATGTTGTGGTAGACGAGCTCGGAGTCGTACTGCGCGCCGACGCCCGCCAGGTAGCTGCGCTCGGCCTCGGGGATGCCCAGGCGCTCAAAGGTGTTCTTGATGTCGTCGGGCACCGATTCCCAGTCGTGTTTTTGGTCGGTGTTGGGCTTGACGTAGGTGACGATGTTGTCCATGTCCAAGCCCTCGATGGAGGGGCCCCACGTCGGATCCGGGAAGCGGTTGAAAATCTCGAGGGACTTTAAGCGCAGGTCGAGCATCCACTGCGGCTCGTCCTTCTTGGCGCTGATCTCGCGCACGATGTCGGGCGTGATGCCGGCGTCGAGGCGCTCGAATCCCTCCTCGCCATAGGTGAAGTCGTAGAGGCTGCGGTCGATGTCCGCGACCTCGGTGCGGTTCTTGGTCATTGCGTCGCCCCTTTACGCCTGCTGCTCGGCAGCGGCGGACTCGGCCTGGGCGCGCTGCTCGGCGGCCTCGCGCTCGAAGGTCTCAAAGCCGTTCTTGTCGATCCAGGGGATGAGCGAGGCGTCGTCCTCGCGCACGATGTGACCCTTGACCATAACGTGGACGCGGTCGACATCCAAGTGCTCCAGGATGCGCGTGTTGTGCGTGATAATGAGCATGGAGCCGTCGCAGCTCTTGCGGTAGGCGTCCATGCCGTGGCTGACGGTGGAAAGCGCGTCGACGTCCAGGCCCGAGTCGGTCTCGTCGAGGATGGCGAGCTTGGGCTGCAGCAACAGGAGCTGGAGCATCTCGACCTTCTTCTTCTCGCCGCCCGAGAAGCCCACGCCCAGCTCGCGGTTGAGGTAGGCGGTATCCATGTTGAGCTCGGCCGCGAGCTCCTTGACGCGACGGCGGAACTCCTTGCCCTTCATCTCCAGGCCGGGGCGGCCGGCGATGCTGGCGCGCAAAAAGCTCGATAGCGGCACGCCTGGGATCTCGACCGGAGCCTGGAAGCTCAGGAACAGGCCGGCGCGCGAACGCTTGTCGGTGGTGAGCTCGGTGATGTCCTGGCCGTCAAAGACGATGCGGCCGTCGTTGACCGTGTAGACGGGGTCGCCCATGACCAGGTGGCCGAGGGTGGACTTGCCGGCGCCGTTGGGTCCCATCAGCACGTGGGTCTCGCCGGCGGCGACGTTGAGGTTGACGTTGTGGAGGATGGTCTTCTCGTCCACGGAGGCGGTCAGACCTTCGATGGAAAGCAGCGGATTTGCGCTCATGCTGTCCCTCTCTGTATATGGTGTACTCATAGGTGTACTAAACCCTAGGAATCTTCTCGGAATAAAGTTACTATGGGTTCGGCGTTAGTCAAGGGAAAACCCGACTAATCCACTCGACTTTTTAGATGTGGGACATAATAATCAGGTTTGTTTGCCCCGCGTGCATAAGATTTGGGACAAACACTCCTGGTATTTTGTCCCAGCAACGATGGGAGGGTAGGTATGCTCATTTCTTCCAAGGGCCGCTATGCCCTCCGGCTGATGATCTATATCGCGGCGCTCGGCGACGCCGAGGGCAAGATTGCCCTGCGCGAGGTTGCCGACCGCGAGCATATCTCGCAAAAGTATTTGGAGCAGCTGGTTCGTCCGCTTATGAAGGCTGGCCTGCTTAAGAGCGTGCGCGGCAAGGGCGGCGGCTACATGATGGCCAAGGATCCCTCCGAGGTACGTGCGGGTGACATCCTGCGCGCCGTCGAGGGCAGCACGGCGCCCGTGGCGTGTGACGGCATCGACAACAGCTGCACCCGCAGCGATTTGTGCTCGACCGTCAAGTTCTGGCGCGGTCTGGACGACGTGATCGAAAAATACGTCGACGGCGTGACGTTGGCCGACCTAGCTGCCGTTCCCGAGATCAACTTTGACATTAAACTGTAGGGCTGCAAATGGCATCTCTCGACAAGGTGTATAAGCAAATTGAAGTTTTTGCTCGGGAATGTGACGCCGAGAAGGTTGTGCTGTTTGGCTCCCGCGCTCGAGGTGACAACTTGCCTAAGAGCGATATTGACATCGCAGTAGCAGGTTGCCGGGATTTCGGCCGGTTGTCATATTTGATCGAGGAGCGTCTTGATACTCTTTTAGATGTAGATGTCGTCAATCTCGATGAGCCCTTATCGCAGCAATTGCTCGATGAAATTGCCAGGGATGGTGTGATTCTGTATGAAAAAATATGAGAACTTTGCCAGCGCCTTGGCGAATCTTGAGGATGCGCCCAATCAGGATCTCAACAATGATTTTGTTCAGAGTGGATTGATTAATAAGTTCAATCTTCAATTTGAACTGAGCTGGAAGCTCCTTAAGCGTCTGCTCGAGTATGAGGGCGCCACGCTTGCCGCGTCGGGGTCTCCTCGTGCCATCTTGAAGGAGTCCTACCGATTCTACGACTTTATTGATGAGGCAGCCTGGCTGGATATGCTCAGAGACCGCAATACGAACGTCCATATCTACGACAACAAGCTCGCTCAAGATTTGATTCAGCGCATCTTGAACGTCTATATTCCCGCTTTCTGTCAGTTGAGAGACGGGCTGACGAAACGTTACGGCGAGCTTCTGTTGGCGCCCGATGACCAGTTTGTCTAATTCCTTAAGATTTCGCGGAGGGTTGTTGCCGTTTACCGAGGGGTTGTTGTGCAACAACGGGCGAGCTGCAATACTTATTTTTATCTTTGCAAACTGCACTTTAACTATACCAATGCAGGGAGGATCTTATGCAGCCCAAGCATTCTGCTATTGTCGCGGGCCTGACGTTGGCGCTTTCGTTTGGCGCCGTTTCCGCGCCGGCACCCGCTGCTGCCGAGGAGCCCACGCCGGGCGTTGCCTCGGATGCCACCGATATCGATAAGGGTCTCTACACCCAGCAGTCCTTCTCGGGCGTGCTGAGGTCGGTCCAGGGCGTTTCGTTTGTCAATGTGACTCCCGAGATGAAGTACTTTACCAAGTACGAGAGCCATGGTAACTACAACCAGGGATTTTCGTATGGTGACGGCTATAACGCACTGGGTTACTATCAGTTTGATCGCCGCTGGTCGCTCATTCCGTTTATGAAGCAGGTTTACAACTACGATTCTGCCAAGTACGGCATGCTCAAGGATGCGATTGATCGCGGCAGCGAGATTTCCAACGCGAGCAATGCCATGTACGAGAACGGCCAGCTCACCGAGTTGGGCCGTATTGCGCAGGAGGCCTTCCAGGGCGCTTATAACACCGACCCTGCTGAGTTTTCGGCTCTGCAGGATGCCTATGCGTACAACTCGTACTATGCGGTGACCGAGGCGTGGCTCAAGAGCGGCCTGGGCATTGATATTTCGGGCCGCGCCGATTGCGTCAAGGGCATGGTGTGGAGCATTACCAACATGTGCGGCACCGGTGGCTGCAGGGATTTTTTCCGCTGGGCGAATCTTTCCAACGATATGTCCGACCGCGAGTTTGTGACGGCGCTCTCCAATAGCGTGGTCAACAATGTTGCCACCAAGTTTTCAAGTCAGCCCCAGTATCATGAGGGCTGGAAGAATCGTTATAAGAATGAGCTGAAGGACTGCTTGGTTTATATTGCCGAGGACGAGGCCGCTGCCGCTGCGACGCCCGTGCAGCCCGAGCCTACACCGGCGCCCTCGCCGACACCTGATTCGAATGACGACTCGAGTGACGATGCCAACGATGACAGGATGGATGCGCCCTCGACCGATGCTGACGGTAATGGCTCTGCTGGTGGCACTATCAACGACGGTTCCACCTCGAACGGCTCCGATTCGAACGGCTCTGCTGCGGGCGATTCGTCTTCAAGCTCTGCCGGCAATACGGACAGCGATGCTTCTGGTTCGACCGACGCTGACACCTCTAACTCATCCACCGGCTCGAGCGATTCGTCCGTTGGCACCGGCTCTAACAATGGCTCCGGCTCTGAAGCAACCCCTGATTCCGATGCTTCCAAGGACGACTCGAATAAGGCGCCGGACACTCCCATTGCTTCGCCGGACAAGAAGCCTTCTTTCTCCGTGCAGCTTGGTTCTACGCTGGGCTCTTCGCTGATGGCTGGCGTCAATAACGGCTCGGCCCAGAACAAGGACAACTCTGATCAGGTTTCCACGGAAAAGACCGAAGCCGCAAAGGGCGACTCCAAGGACAAGGCTTCCGAGAAGAACGAATCTGATAAGGGCTCTAGCTCTGAGGAGAAGGACGACAAGTCCGCTCAGAAGAAGGACGAGAGTAAGACCGAGGGCGAAAAGAAACAGTCCGAAGACGATGACAAGAGCGGTGCTGACAACCAGGTCCAGGAGCAAAATGACTCCAAAACGGTGACCACCACGACCACGACGACTACAACTACCAAGTCCTCGGGCGGCAGCATGCCCAAGACGGGCGATCTGATTGTGATGGCGAGCCTTGCCAGCGCGAGCTTGGCCACACTGGGCGCTACGTCTATCGTAAGTGGTAAGCATAAGCTCGATCAGCAGAAGAAAGCTTCTGGAGAGGACGACTCTGAGGAGTAGCCTCTCGGTTGCCAGATAACTAAAGAGTCGGGACGGGGTCCGGTGCGAATGCATCGGGCCCCGTTTTGTTGTGCAACGATTAGTTATGCCCCCTCACACCTCTTGTTGCTACCGTTGCCCGATATGTTCGCGCGGCGTCGTCGGTACGCACGAGGCGGTCATTACAATTGGCATCGTGCAGCGATTTAGGGGGAACGTTTTGGTGTCTGAACAGGCAAATAATGGTTGTGCTGACGGCTTTGGCGTGCGTTTGATCGGCTGTGCCGACGATGCGGCTTTGCCCATTGGCATGCACGACTATGCGGAGGCTCTTGGTTGCTGCACGCTGGTCGACAAGACCATGTTTATTGCCGATGTGTTGGACTGCGACGCGTCCGTTGTGGTGTGCTGTCGACCCGAGGGTTTTGGCAAGAGCATGAACTTGTCGATGCTCAAGGCTTTTCTGGAGTGTCCTGCGGTCGGCCGCGCTGGTCAGAGTTTGTTTGCCGATGCTCAGATTTGGGATGCGAACGGCGGGCGCTATCGGGATGAGTATGCTTGCTATCCGGTGATATCGCTGGACTTTTCTGGCGCTGCGAGGCGTGGCCCCGCTGTTGCCGGCGTCGTGCGCGATGCCCTTTCGGGCGAGTGCGCTCGCTTGTTGGCGCTCTTGGAGGCTCCGGATTTAGCTCGAGATAAGGTGCGTCACATCGAACGTGTCGCGCGTGGCGTGGCGAGCGCGGACGAGGTTGACTCGGTGCTCGGTGTGCTCATAGAGCTGCTGGAGATTGCCTGCGATGAGCAGGTTGTATTGCTCGTTGATGGGTACGATACGGCGTGGTCTCGCCGTGCGAGCGCGAGGGGCGCTTCCGGCGCCGATCCGGCAGGGCTATTCGATCGCGTGCTGTTCGACGCCATTGCCACTGCGCGCGATTCGTTGCGGCTGACGTGTCTGATGGGGGAGTATCCCGGCCCTGCCGAAGCGGCGCTTTCTTTGTATGGCTGCTCGTATTGTCTGTCGACGCCGCTTTCGATGTGGTGCGACCGTTGGTTCGGCTTTTCTGATGCCGAGGTCCAGGCTCTGTTGAATCATGCTGGGCGCGAGGAATACCTTGATGATGCGCGTGAATGGCTCGAGGGATATCGGTTTGGTAGGGCCTATTGCTCGAGTCCAGCGCGTGTGGTCGGTTTTCTGGACCGAGGCTGCACGGCGCCTGTGCGCGCCGATCTGTATGGGTATGCGGATTGCCTGAGTAGGGTAGTTGCCGGGTGGAATCTCGACCGCCTTTCGGTCTTGTTCGATTTGCTCCAGGCCCATGGGTGTGCTGAGGTCCCGCTTTGTTTAGGCACTGCAGAGCCAGATGTCTCGCCTGACGATGGCATGTGGACAGCGCTGTATCTGTCCGGTTTCCTAACGACAGATATGACTGAGGAGCCAGAGCATGGCGATCGCCTCCGTGTTTTGCGATTGCCTAATAAAGAGCTTCGCCAGGTCTTGCGTCTAGTGATTGTTGAGTGGTTTGAGTGCGCTGCCGAAGACATTCGAGACGTCGATGCGTTTCGCGACGGGCTGTGCCGTGGGAACGAGGATACCGTGAGGCGGGCGCTAAGCCGCATCCTGGGGGATGCGGGAATCGGTGAGACCGACCCAGATAAGCCGCTGCCATATCATCTGCTCTTGCAGGGGCTCTGCTTTGGCTTGCCGGGCTATGCCAATCCTGCCTCGAGGCGAAAGTGTGGCGCGGGTCGCTGGGACATCCAGGTTTTCCCTACGGGTGCTGTGTTCGACGTAGCAGACACGATTGGCATGCTGGACGAGCGACCGCTGATAACGATTAACTTGATGTATGACCCCGATGTGGATGCGCTGGGCCTGGAATTGCTGGCCGTGCAGTCGCTACTCGACATAGAGCGCGACGGCATCGACGAAATCCGTGTGTCGCGACCCGGCGTTGGCCGCATGCGCTGGGGGTTCGGTTTTGATGGGCAGCATGTGGCTACGGTGTGCCAGCTGCTTTAAGCGCCGAGGTGTTTCCGGCTTCCGTTACTCCGCGTCCTTCAGGGGCGGCATGGGCTTCCAGTTGGGATCCTTGACGATCTTGCGGGCGTCCTTCATGCCTCGGCGCAGCGCCGGAATACCGGTCTTAAAGCACTTATCGACCGCAGCCAGGCGAATGAACTCCTTGCAGAAGGTCGCGACGTTGCCCAGACGGAACAGCACGGGGTGATAGTCGCCGTAAATCTGCATGTAGCGGGCCAGATAACCGCGGTTGCGCATGATGTAGTAACGGTTGGTGTCGCTCGTAGAGTTGAGCTGGCGCTTGCCGGCGATATCCCAGTTAGAGACGGCGCGGGCGCGCTTGAGCACCACGTCGGCGACCACGGCGGCGGGGAAGTGTTGGCTGGCTACGTAGCCGTAGCAGGCATCGTCGCCGTAGATAAAGAAGCGCGCATCGGGCAGGCCGATCTTGTCGACTACGCGGCGTGAGAACATGCCGCCCTCAAAGCACAGCTGGTTCATGGCGTGGTAGCCCTCGGGGCCCAAGTCCCACTTGGCGACAGGGTTGGGGATGCCGAGCGAGAGGATGAGCTGGTACTGCCAAAAGAAGGCGCCGCCGTCAAAGTCCAGGCGCGAACCCTGGATGACATCGTAGCGGTCGGTCCACTTGGCAAGACGCTCGATACCTTCGGGGATGACGAGCACGTCGTCGTCCATGACCCAGAACCACTGGGCGCCCAGGTCGTAGGCGCATTTGGTGCCGGCGGAGAAGCCACCCGCACCGCCGCCGTTTTCGAGCTGCGGGGCGTAGATGACACGGTCGGTGTTACCCTGTGAATCGGGCTGATCGGTGTCGATGCCCCATAGGTTGGCCAGGCGCTCGTTGAATGCGGTGCACATGGCCTCGGTCTCGCGCGAATTCTCGTTATCGACAATCACGATGCGCCAGGGCGTTGCCGTGAGCTCGGTCATGGAGTCGAACAAGTTGGCCAGGAGTTCCTGACGCTTGTACGTAACGACGACGATGGCGAGCTTATCGATGGGAGCGGGAAGGGTTGAAGTCATGAACGAGAATATCCTTTCGCGTGGGCAGCGTATCGGCCCTGCGGAATTAACAACGTGTCCCATGGGACACGACTATTGTAAGCGTAGGCGGGCGCCCGCGGGTAATGTTCCGCTAATCACCAAGAACGTTTGCTACAAGCCTGGTTGACGTGTGGGCGTAGCGAGATTGCATGCGCGCATTGTGGTATTACATAGGTGCCGATTCCTGTGGACGCAATCTTTCTGTTTGGATGACCCGTGAATAAAACTCGTTTAACCTCCTTTGCCGATAGCCTCCCCATCAAGGCCATGTTGCTGTTTTTGGTTCTTCAGGTCGCATTTGTCTTGAGCAATACGGTGGCAAATTGTCTTCCGCGGTCCGTTATCGAGTCGCATGCGCAGGGTTCGGAGTCCACGGCTCTGTTGTCTGACATGTATGTCTACGACCACCGTGTTGCAGCTGGTCCTGTTTGCTTTGATAACAATCGCTTTATCATTGAAGTCACACAGCAAAAGGACCAAGGTTCTCCGTTTAAGACGATGACCGTTGCCGAGATTGATGACGTTACGAAAGCCGGCGGGATTACGCATCAGCAGTACTACCGGTATTGGCACGGATGGCAGCTACTTACGAATGTCTGCCTGTTTATTGGTGGTATCGACGTTGTCGTGGTGCCTGCGGCCGCTTTGGCGATTGCCGGCTCCGCTTGCGCTTACGTTGCCTTACGGAAGCGATTTTCAAAGCCATTGACGTTGGGGTTCCTTACAATCCTGCTGTTCTCGACCAATCTGTTTTTCAATTTTATCGGTGATCTGCTGTTGTGCATCTCGTTCTTTGTGGCGCTCATCATGATGTCTTGCATGAGCCTTCGTTTGGGCTCGGTCCCGAACGCACGGGTTTTCACAAGTCGCCTTGTCCTTTGGTCGATAGCGACGGGCGCCGTGTTTTCGTTTTTTGACTTTTTAACGATTCCTGCCGCAGTTGTCGCCCTGCATTGCTTTTTCGCCTTTATTGCGCTCCCCAAGGGTGAGCGCCCCAAGCGTTGCGTCGTCACGATGCTGCAGGCACTCTTTGGGTTTGGGCTTTCGTTTGTGTTTACCTGGGCGATGAAATGGGTTGTCGCGGCGTTTGTGCTGGGCTGGGACGAGGTCTTTTCGAACGTTCTGGGCGAGATGGGCCTATGGTCTGCGCATGGGAATTCGTCACTGTTGCCCCAGGCTGACTGGCCTCAGATTTTGAAGGCGTTTTATTACATGAGCCCGCAGCTGTTCGCCATTTGCTCAACAGCTGGTTATGCGATGATTTCGAACGCCGTTTGTCTTGTTCCGTTTGCCGTCGTATTGGTGATCTGGATTGCCGTGCTCGTTTGCTCGATACGGGGCGGCGCACAAGACGGTCGTCGGTGCAAGGTGTTGATTCAGTCGCTGCTCATGGCGCTGCCTTTGGTTGTTGTTCTGGGTTATTTCGTTGTTATGCATGACCATGCGATCGTTCATATTCCGGTATTTGGCTGCAAGAACTGGGCGATTGTTTTTTCAATTTTATTTGCTTCGGGTGTTAGCGCGCTTCGTGGTCTGCAGAGTCAGAAGGACGTCTAGCTGTTCATGTGGGCCTTGATGGCCTCGACTACGGCCCTGCGTACGATATCCACGAGGAGCAGGGAAAGCGCGAGACAAAGGCTCATAAGGATTCCGAGCAAAATGGCGCCGGCTGGACGGGGCGTTCCCTTTTGGATGCCTGCTGCCATGGTGTAGATTGCATTGTCGAAGATGGGTCGCCAGACGTTGCAGGTAAACGACTGCACGGCGTAGAAAGCGAGCGTTCCTGCGGCGAGAGATATGATTGTCTCGTCTGCAGCTGTGACTTTGTGGCGCGGCTGATGGAGTGCTGCGGCGGCAACGGATGCGGCGGCCAAGATAAAGGATATGACGGAAGTGGACTTGTAGGAGAGCTTCCAGAGCGCGTCGTACTGGCTATTTGCCGATAGCAGAAGCTCGAGCGCGATGGTGGCGGTAACGAGTCCGATGAGTGCGATCTTGGATTTTTGAGCGCCGGATGCGTTGCCGTGGTGTTCGAGGACAAAGCGCATTTCTCCAGCCGCAATAAACGCGACCAGGTAGGTAACAGCGCTCATGAGCTTGCGCCATAAAACGACACCGGCAACTTCGTTTGCCGTTGCCGCGATGTAGCAGTTGATTCCAAATGTTGCGAACACTAGAAGTGCTACGACAAACGGGGCCCTTTTGCTGCCGATTCGCTGCCTTGCCAGCGCAATCATCGGTACGAGCAATACGGAGGCGGCGTAGACCCAGATAAACTCGATGCCCAGCGTAAGCCAGCCAATCTCGTGCAGCGAGATTTCGGGTAGGGGATAGACGTACATCGAGACAAGCAGACAGGCAGCGCAATAAAAGAGCGTTGGCAAGACGATCTTCTTGAGGCGCTCAAGCGATTTGAGCGTGAGGTGCTGCGCGGATGACCCGTTTTGGAGGGCGTGTACCGCCGAGGGAATAAGGAAGTACCCCGAGATCATAAAGAAGACCTCGTTGGCCCAGCAGCCGAGTTGGTTGATGAACCCCAGCAGTCCCGAATAGGGGAAAGCCGCAAGCGATGCGTATTCCGGCACGCCGATACAGGCGGCTTGGAAGGTCCACTGAAACGTGTGGAATATGGCAATCCCAGCGACCGCGAATAAGCGCAGCGCTTCGATGGAGGTATTTCTGCTTGCTTTGCTACCCATCCGACTGTTTTCCAGCGCGTGCGTTGTATGAGCCAAAGTGCGATGTGATCATTTTTAGAGTTTGCTTGGGCCCCTTGTTCCATACGTTATACAAGCCCTCGCCCACGAGGTCCTTGGCGTATGCGCAGTAGCTGATTTTAGGGTCGGCGATGCCCATATACTCGGAATAGAGCTTTTTGGCCGCGGGAGTAACGCGAGGATTGGCAAATACCAGCTCTTGCGGCATGCGTTCGAACATCTGGTGGATCGCCCGCTTGATTTCGGGGTGGCCTTCAATTCCGGTGTGCTCAATCATGATGCCCATATAGGTGAAGCCACGTGTGATTTGCGGTGTCCAAACGGCGGGGTCGGTGATGTTGAGCCTCTCAAGAATATCGACCATGTCATTCCAGCGATTAAACGGCATCAAGGGGTCACGCTTGGCCAGAGCAGCCGCCTTTTCGGGCGTTTCCTCGCGGTAGCAGTAATACGGCTTGGGCCAGTAAGCGATCGCCTTTGCCTGGCATAGCGTTTCGACAAGGAATGGATTATCGGCCCAGCCCGCACCGGGGATTTCCTTAAACCAGATATTGTTTTGCAACAGGAAGTCGCGACGATAGATTGCCGACCAAATGGACGGATGATGGGCCAGCAGGTGTGGAGCGTCGTGAATGGTAAACGGTTGCCGAGGCGGTTTAATGCGACCGCGATATGCGCAATGTAGTTTGACCTCTTGGGGGGTATCGGGGTTGCGAATGATCCAATACGGGGTCTCAATAATATCGAGCTTGTTCGGATCGCCAAATTCGCGCATGGCAAAGGCAAGCATGTCGGAGTACATTCCGGGCTCGATCCAGTCATCGGGCTCGAGGATGGCAATCCAGTCGCCCTTTGCCTCGCGAATGCCCAGATTGCAGGTTGCGCCGTAACCCTGGTTTGCCTTATCGATCACTCGAACGCGTGAGTCGCGCGCAGCGAATTCTTGCATAACGGCGAGCGAGTTATCGGTGGATCCGTCGTTGATGGCGAGGATCTCCAGCTCGATTTTGTTTTCGTTTAATAGACTGCCTGTAGCCTGAGAAAGATACGGCTCGGCATTGTAAGTAGGCACGATTACGGTCAGCATTCAAACACTTTCTCTAGGCGATTTGGAAGAATTATAGCCTATTACAATGCAACGATTTCAGTTGCATCCGCCATAAAGAAACTAAAACCGTTGCAAATGAGCGAAAGCAACTAAAATAGTTGCTATAATCGCCATGAGGAAAGGAAGCCTGATGAACAATAGCTATTCGGCCCTCATGGTTGATATGAGACATTCGAGATGTCTTTCGGACAGTAGGAGGCAAAGCGCGCAGGAAGATCTTGCGAACGCTATGGACTGCACAAACGAGCTGTTTAAAACTGAGCTCGAAATGCCGCTTATGTTTAGTGCGGGCGATGAATTGCAGGGCCTATTTCGTAGTACGGCTGGCGCTTTCTTGGCATATAGATTTATCAAGATACTCGTCCAGACGGTTGATCTTAGGGGTGGTATCGGAGTTGGAGAATGGAAAACTCGGATGCAGTCTGCATTGTCGACGGAGCAAGACGGGTCGGCATACCATCGTGCACGCAGAGCAATTGCTGCGTCCGAAAAAGATAAGTACAGTAATTTGAAGATCATTGATGCTTCGGGTGTTTCGCGTGAGAAAGAGCTGTGCGCGGCGGGCTGTCTGGAAATAATCGATCGCAGAAACGAGTCGCAGCGTAATTACTGCGAGGTTGTTGAGTTGCTGCGGCCGCTAATGCTGCACGAGGGCACAGACGCGACTTTGAGCAAAAGGTATACTGAGCTCTTCGAAACACGTATAGGCAAAAAGTATGGCGCTAAAAGCAATCCGATCGATTGCGCGCCAGTGGCGTTGGGCAGCTCGCTCAACCTCAACGTAGATAGCATCAGGGCTAGTCATGTAGGGCTTGCGGGGCAAATGGGCGTTGCGATGGGGAAGACGAGGCAGGGGCTTGAGAAAAGCCTTAGACTCGCGAATGTTGTAAGAGAAAGAGAGCTGGCTGCTTTCGCCGTTCATTTCCTTAATGAGCTGGAGATGGCATGAGAGTATTCGGGTGTTTCCTTCTGTTTCATATGCTGTTCGACTTTTATTTTCAGTCGAATAAGATGGCAGGCGAGAAGGAATACAGCAGAATTGCCCTTGCCATGCACTGCTTAGTTTACGCGGCCGGCGCCGCAGCAACAGTAGCTCTTCTGTTTGAGGCGAGTGCAACCGCCATTGCTGCGTCCTTTACAGTATTTGCCCTTTCACATTGGATTATCGATGGCAGCCTGAGAAGAGCGTTTGCAGGACTTGACCTTTCGCCGGTCGGTAGTTTTCTGGCCGATCAAGTGCTGCACATTATAATTCTGCTCATATTGAGCGTTCTATGTTGCTATTTGTGGGCCATGCGGCCAATTGCTTCGAATCTCTTGGGCGCTCGTGGAGCGGAGCTCTCTTGGATTTCGACACTGTGCTTTTGTGGACGCCCTTGTAGCATTGTTATTGCAAAGGTGCTCCAATCTCTTCGAAACCCGGGTGTTGAGCAGTCGGCGGATACGACAACCGCACATTCAGGCAAGTGGATTGGAATATTTGAAAGACTGATTGTCGCGGCGCTTTCCCTGCTGAACCAATATTCGGCTATTGCATTTATTTTTACTGCAAAAAGTATCGCGCGCTTTAAGCAGCTGGAAAGTGACAAGGATTTCGCTGAGGTTTATTTGCTGGGTTCATTGGCAAGCGTGTTCTTGGCAATGGCTTCTGCGATCTTATTTAGTTATTTGTTTAGCGGCACCGCTTGTTGAAGTTATTAGAAACGTTAGATAGGTGAAGGATTGAGAGGCCGTCTATGGATGTCCTATCTGTTGAATTCCATCGGGAACTTATTAATAAATTAAAGCCGTGCATACATCGCTTGACTATGCGGCCGGGCTTATTTCGCGGCGATTATTGCGATTCCTTTGATGGGTTCCTTGCTGGAGAGGCGGTATCGTTTCTTTACGTTCGTGATCCGGGTCCGTTGCAAGACATGCTGGAGACTGATTTTATCGACGTGTTTCTTTATGAAAGCGATATTCGTAATTGCTTTTACTTCATTAGAAACGCTGGAATTAGCGCAATGCGAAAAGGGAACAAAGGCCTGTTATTCGATAAGAGCCTATCGAAGAAGGAATTCCTTGACAGTATTTATGAACAGCTGAAGCAAATGGAAGATACTGACTGCTTCTCAAAAGACGAGGCAAGTGATCTTGTTTATGCAATAGGGAACAGTTTGATTGACAGTGAGAGTCCTTCGTTTAAAAGAGTTTTGGGTGGGCACTGATTTTTGAGCCACGCTGCTTTCAGCCGTCGGTAAACACTCATTGGCCAAATGGCAAATAGTCCATCCGGCTTGGCCCCCGTCCCCCCCCAATCTAGTAGACTCTAAACCGTTGCTAGATTAGGGGGATTTTCCATGAAACGCTCCATGAAACGAGTTTCCGGTGCCGCCGCCGTCCTCGCGGTCGCGGCCGCCCTGGCCCTGTGCGGGCCCGCGGCCTACGCCGCCCCCGCCGCCTCGGGCGACGCGCAGCCGCTCCCCGGCGAGGCGCAGCCCGCCGGCGGGGAGTCCGGCGCCCAGGACGAGGCCGCCCAGGCCGAAACCGCCCAGGCCGACGGGGGCCAGGCGGAGGCCGCGCAGTCCGATGGGGCCACTGCCGTCTCGCTGTCTTATTCCGCCCACGTCTCCAATATCGGCTGGATGGGCGCCGTCGCCGGCGGCGAGACCGCCGGCACGACCGGTAGGGGGCTCCCCCTCGAGGCGCTGCGCCTCGTCCTGTCCGACGCCTCGACCGGCGAGCCCCTCGGCGCTGACGCCCTGTCCGTCGAGGCCCACGTCTCGGGCGTCGGCTGGCAGGCCGCCGTCGGCAACGGCGGCACCGCCGGCACCACCGGCCAGTCCCGCGCCGCCGAGGCCCTGAGGGTCAGGCTGTCCGCGGACCTGTCGGCCCGCTACACCGTCTGGTACCGCGTCCACTCCGCGGAGTTCGGCTGGCTGGGCTGGGCGTGCGACGGCGCCGACGCCGGCTCGGCGGGCTACGGCCGCGCCGTCCAGGCCGTCCAGGTCGCGGTCCTGCCCAAGGGCGACCCCGCCCCGGGCGACACTACCTGTCCTTTTAAGAACCGTAGCGATGATCCCGCTTCGATTTCCGTTCGCTCGCATACATCGAATATTGGCTGGATGTCTCCCGTGGGAAGCGGATCTGTTGCGGGGACAACTGGTAGGGGCCTTTCCATGGAAGCTCTTGAAGCCCAGCTTGACTGGTATGGTCACTCGGGTTCTATTGAGCTTCGTGGCCATGTCTCGAATGTTGGCTGGCAGCAGTGGTCTAAAGGGCTCTGCGGTACGACTGGAAAGTCTCAGCGCCTTGAGGCCGTCCAGATTCGCTTGACCGGCGAGGCTGCCGATAAATATGACATTTGGTACTGTGCTCATGTCTCGGGTATAGGATGGCTCGATTGGGCCTGCAATGGTGCTGCCGCTGGTTCTGCCGGTAAGGGCAGGGCTATCGAAGCGGTCAAAGTGGTTCTCGTGGAGAAAGGCGGAGCGGCGCCCGGCTCCTCGGCCAAGGTCTTTATCGGCGATCCAGATGCTGTTACGGTTTCCGGTTCGGCCGTTTCTGGGGAGAGTCTTGGCTCCTCTTCTGGTCAAAAGGCCACGATCGGAGGCAAGGGTGCTAAACTGCTGAACTCTATTGCCCTGAGCGTTGCCGGTCAAACTGATAACGGGTCTATTTCTTATTCCGTTATGGATGGGTATTCAGGCTGGGGCGCTTCGTCAACGGATGGCGGCGCTGCCAAGGCGGTATCCGGCGCACCCATAAAAGCGATAAAAATGTCGCTGAGCGGCCAGCTCGCTACTAATTACGACATTTGGTATCGAGTATGCGATTCCGGTAATGGCTGGACTGGCTGGGCGTCAAATGGTCAGGCATGTGGCGTTTCTGGTGGTTCTTCCGGTTTGTGCGGCATCGATGTTGCACTTGTAAATAAGGGTCAGTCTTCACCTGGCTCCTCTGCCAATGCATTTATCGAAACGCCTGGAATCGGTCTTGTATCTCAGGCGCACGTTGCTTCTGCGGGCTGGCTGGCTCCTGTTGGCAACGGTGAAACCGCTGGCCAGACGGGCAAGTCCCGCTCCCTGCAGGCTTTGTATGTTGCAACTCAGGGCATCGATGCCTCCGTCGAAGTGTCGGCACATGTTGCGAATATCGGCTGGCAGCCATACGTCTCGGGTGCTTCCTATGCTGGCACTGTTGGCAAGGGCCTCGCAATTCAGGCGGTCAAATTAAGGCTGACCGGGAACGACGCTTCAAAATACGATATTTACTACCGTATTCATGCTGCAGACTATGGCTGGCTTGGCTGGGCTAAAAATGACGCAGCAGCCGGCACCGTCGGGCTGTCTAAGCAGGCCGAGGCAATTCAAATTAAGTTGGTTGCCAAGGGCTCGTCCGACGCCCCCTCGTCGGGCGCCCCCGCCGAGCTCTCCGTCCCCTCGCTCAGCCTCAGGGCCCACGTCTCGGGCGTCGGCTGGCAGGCCGCCGTCGGCAACGGCGGCACCGCCGGCACCACCGGGCAGTCCCGCGCCGTCGAGGCGATCACGGCCGAGGTCTCCTCGCCGGTCTCCGGCGGCCTGTCCTACAGCGCCCACGTCTCCGGCGTCGGCTGGCAGGACGAGGTATCGGGCGGCGCCGTGGCCGGCACCACCGGCCAGGGCAGGGCGGTCGAGTGCGTCAAGATGCGCCTGACCGGGGGCCTCTCCGAGTACTACGACGTGTGGTACCGCGCCTACGTGCAGGACTACGGCTGGCTCGGCTGGGCCAGCGACGGCGCCCGCGCCGGCACGACCGGCATCGGCTACCGCGTCGAGGCGCTCCAGGTCCGCATCCTCGCGAAGGGCTCGGCGGCACCGGGCCCCACGGAGGGCGCGTACAGGGATCGACCCTTGCATCCGAATTCGGTTGTCCTCAACGTTCCTTGTACAATTCAGAATCCTGAGCTTCCGACTGGTTGCGAGTCCGTTGCATTGACTAATGCGCTCAATTATTACGGATTTGGGCTGGGCAAAACCGTTATTGCAGATGCGTATATGCCTAAGAGCAACTGGGACTTTGTGACGGCGTTTTGGGGTAATCCGCATAGTGCTTCGAACGGAAACTGCATATCCGCTCCCGGCTTGACCAACACGGCTAATTCTTTTTTGATTAGTCGTGGAAGCAGTTTGCGGGCGTATGACGTCACGGGCACTGGTTTCTATGATCTTTATTCCTATTTGGAAGCCGGGCATCCCGTTATTATCTGGTCAACGATTGGTATGCAAAACTTGGGAAGTTGCTATGCGACCCAGGCCTATGGCGGAAGGGTCTATCGAACCTATACCAATTCCCATACCGTCGTTCTTAGGGGCTTTAATCGTTCCCTGGGTACCGTTTACATTGCTGATTCACTCGCTGGCTATGTCTCTAACTCCGCCCAACGCATCGCTTCGTTATACTCGCAACGAGGAGCCCAAGCGGTTGTCCTTAAGTAGGTTCGTCTATAGATGAAGGAAGGTGGAATCGTGAGACGTCTCTTTGATATGTCCGTTTCCATTCTCATGGCTGCCGTGTTGCTCATGAGCCAATCGTGGGCCGTGACTGCTGCATATGCTGATTATTCAGTTAACGGATCTACTGACTCAACTAACTTGAATTCTGAGGACTCGAACGCTATTGATGATGGTTCAGACTCTGAGGGGCATGAGTTGAATGCGTCCCCTGTTGTTAACGAGTCTCAAGACACGCAACAGGGTTCATCCGAAGGTAGAAGCGAGGTCGTTGCTGACGATTCTGTCGTAAGCAATCAGCTGACCGTCAAAAACGTAAGTGTTTCTGCCCATGTGCAGAATATCGGCTGGATGGATCCGGTTAGTTCGGGTAAGGTTGCCGGAACGACGGGTAGGGGCCTTAATCTCGAGGCACTCAAAATCTCACTCGAAGTGGATGGAACAGCCTCTCAAGAGCAGCTTGCAAACGCAATATCCGTCGAGGCCCACGTCTCGGGCGTCGGCTGGCAGGCCGCCGTCGGCAACGGCG
>ERZ1673752.128-NODE-128-length-139294-cov-19.646170_pt1 | contig 139294 bp, 145 predicted proteins | sample MGYA00580195_ERZ1673752 | MGnify/ENA primary metagenome ERZ1673752 (study PRJEB41218, sample SAMN15661744) | gut metagenome | host: Homo sapiens | place: Canada: London | collected 2015-08-20/2019-03-30 | study: EMG produced TPA metagenomics assembly of... | reverse complement strand
CAGGAGAATGTTATTTTAAAGCTGTTCCTACAGGAAGTGGTACAGATATAGATGTTGAAATTTATCAACCATATAATGTATTTGTAGAAATAGATCCTTTAAAAGATAATGTAAATGAATGTAATAAATGTGTTGTTAGAAAATGGTATACTTTACCTGATTTATTATTAAAATATGGTAAATTTTTAACAAAAGAGCAAATAAAAGATTTAACAGATGGATGGGAATCCAGATCTTATACAAAAAATTCAGGATTTTGGGTTCAAAAAACAAATCCTTATCCAACTGGCTATCCTAGCACCTATGGTATAGATGCTGGAGAACAAGTTTTTGGTTTACCATTAGTTGGTAATAAAAATTATTTTAATAATTTTATACCAGTATATGAGGTTGAGTGGATAGAGCCAATAAAGAAAGAAAATGGAACATATCGATTAGAAAGATATTCACAAGTAAGAATTGGAGAAGAAATATATATATTAGAAAATGATCCCGATAAAACAGCATTAAGAACAGTTTCTGATCCAGATAATGTTTCAATAAGTTTAAATGGGGTTTATTATTTAAATAAATCAAGTGAACCTTATTCATTAGTTTTAGCATGTAGTTCTCTTCAAGACAAATATAATTTATTATGGTTTTATAGAGATACTATCATAGCAAATAGTGGAACAACAGGAGAAAGAATTGATGTTAGTAAATTACCTAAATTTCTTGGTGATACTTTAACTGAAAGATTAACTAAATGGAATGCTTATTATAAAGCAGGTGTTTCTCTACTAGATTCTTCACAAGAAGGAGAATCATTAAATAATACTATTGTTGGTGAATATGATAATACCTTACGAGCAAATGCGGTACAAGCTATAACTTATGCAATGGAAAGTATTGAAGACACTTGTTCATCTATAACAGGAGTATTTAGGGAAAGACTAAATGGTATTCAACAATATGATGCTGTTAGAAATGTTCAAGTTGGAGCTAGAAATTCATTTATAGCAACAAAACAATATTTTCATCAAATGGATTTAGTAGCTAGAAACATTTTATCTAATTGTTTAGATTTAGCTAAGTCAGTATTTAAAAAAGGATTAAAAGGTGTATTAGTTTTAGGTGATGAAAGACAAAAAGTATTTACAGCATATCCTGAATTTTATAGAAATTCTGATCATGATGTGCATGTTATAAGTGCTAGTGAAGCTAATATTGAATTAGAAAAAGTTCAACAAATAGCAATGGAATTTATTAAATCAGGGCAAGTTTCACCAGATATAATGGTAGAAACATTAAATACAAAATCTGTTACTGAATATAAATCAAAACTTAAAAAAGCTTTAAATACACAGGGGAAGATAAATGCTCAATTTGAAAAATTACAACAACAATTAGAACAATCTGCTCAGCAATTACAAGAATATGAAGGTCAAATAAAAGAAATGGCTAAAAAATTAGATCAATATTCTGATTCTGATCAACAATTAAAGAAAATGGAATTAGAATATAAGAAAGAAATAGAGTGGTATAAAGCTAAAACAATGCGAGATTATTACGATAATAAAGCAGATGTTGATAAGCAAAAAGTACAAATTGAGTTAAAACAACTCAGTGATGGAAATCCGTATAATGATCAAGTTAGATTTACATAATGAATTTATCTTTTAATATAGAAAACACTTGTGATTGCTCTATAGTAATTACAGATACCACTCCATTAGATAATAATGGATATTTACAAGTATCAAATAAACAAGAATTTAGTCCAACACAATTTAGATTTGCTGAATCTCAATGTTTTGTTAGAATAGTTTATATGCCTTTTTCAAAGGATTCTGTTATTTTTAAAGATGTAAAAATGTTAAAAGACAGACAAACAAAAATAGAGAATATACCAGATGGTTGGTATAAATTAGAGGCAATAATATTACCAACAAAATCATATTTAGATAAAGCTAAATCTTTATGGGAAACAAATTATTATTGTTATAATAATAACAATATATGTTTATATAATAAAGAAACAAAAACAACAGAACCTATTGGAACAATAGATAATTTGTTTACTATTTTACATAATGTTGGGAAAGATTCTGTAGAAAAAAATGCTTTTGTATTTGGTTACAAAACAGACTTTTTTTCTTTATGTCGATTAGAAAAGTGTTATATAAATAAAGTAAATGAAGTTTTTTCATCTTTATGTGGAAATAATATATGTATAACACAAAATAAAAAAAAATCAAATAATATATATTTGAGAGATTTATTAAAAGCAGCTTTAGATGTTATTTCCTATTTAATAAAATGTAATAGATTTGAAGAAGCTAATAGAATACTTTCACAAATATTTAAATGTAATGGGATTTGTAACAACAGAGAAATTGGCAACATGTCATCAGGAGACTGCGGATGTAACCCCAATGCTTAAAGAAATTTTAATTTCCGAATTTTATAAAGTATTATGTTCTTTAAGAAAAGGGAAAAGACCTGAGTTAGATGATATAAAAAATATGATTATCTTATTAGAAGATAAAGATATTGAAAATAAAAGACAACTAATAGAACATTATATAACAAAATATGAAGGTGTTTTGTTCTATATTAGAAATAAAGAAAAAGAACCAGATATAATGTTAAAATAATAAATATATATGGCAAATTCAATTATAGTTCCTTGTTCTGGAAATCCCATTAATTCTAGTCCTCTAAAAGAAGATTCTTTAATAAAAGGGAATTTTTTGGGAGAATTTGAAACCAAGGAAGATAAAGCAAAAGCTAGAATAAATCTTGAAGTTAAGAGTGAAGAGGAAACTGATCAAAAGTTTTTAGAATTATCTACTTCTATTGAAAATTTAATCAGTACTGTTACTAAGCATTTATTAGATTTAGATGATCCTCATAAAACTCTTAATAAGATAGAAAAAAGATTAGAAGAGTATGCAAAATTAGATGGTTCTACACCTTTTACACATCCTCAAAAAGGTGTAACACCAGCAACAGAATCAGATTTAACGACAAAGAAATATGTTGATGAATCTATTATAAATTATTTTAAAGAAAATAATATTGAAGCAGATGAAAAATTATTTGAAAAAGTAAAATTATATTTAACTAATTTTGCTAAAAAGGATGATGTTTATAAAAAAGATCAGACTTTTTCTAAAAAAGAAATTTCATGTGCTTTTGATAAAGTTGTTTTAAAAGATGGTTCTGTTCCATTTGAAAATCCTGTTTCTGGTAGAGATCCAAAAGCTGATTCACATTTAACAACAAAAAGATATGTTGATAAGATTTTAGCAAATCATTTACTTGCTGAAGACCCTCATGGAATAAAATTATGGATTTTAGATGTCTTAAAAGGATATGCTTCTAAGGCAGATATGGCAAAAGTTAATGAACAAGATGTTCGTAGATATGCTGAAATAAGAGTAAGAGAATTGTTATCTAATTTAGAGGATTCTTCTAATCCTTTAAAAATAGCAGATAAATTAGAAGAATGGGGATATGTAAAGAAAGATGGAACAACTCCATTTGAAGCTCCACAAGAGGGAAAAGATGCTATAAAAGATAATGATTTAACAACTTTAAAGCAAGTCACAGAATTAATAACTTCAGTTACTTCTAAAATTGAAGAACAATTTAAAAAGACAGATTCAAATACTTTTTGGTATACAGAAGGTCCTGTAGAAGCAACTGTTGGTTTTGTTGAAAATAATACTACTTTACCAGAAAAATTATCATTACAACAAATTATGGATTTAATTTTTTATGGAAAGGGAATAAACATAATAGTTCCAGAATGGGCAGAACCGGGATCAATAGTTAAAGTATGTCTACAAGTTAAAGGTTCTCCAAAAAGATTAAAGAAAGTAACTGTAAAACAGCAAGGTAAAGTTATTTGGACAGGAGTTGGAGAAGATTTTGATGGTGGAGAAGTTTGTTTTGATAGTGAAAAACTTGTTGATGATCCAACAAATTGGACAGTAGAAATTGAATATTTAAAAGGAACTGCAACTGTTGAAGCACAAACAAAATTAATCGGAGGTTCTTTCTTTGGTTTATTAGATATTTTTAAACATGCTAGCACATTACAATATGAAGATTATGTAAAACTAACAAAAGAAGATCCTAAAAATTTCAAAAAAATTGTTTCTGGTGATTTATCAGAAGTAACAATGGAATTTAATTTTGAATCATACAAACAGCCAAAACAAATATTTTGTGCAATACCAATGAAATCTCCTGATTTAACAAAAATAATCACAAAAGCACAATCATTTAATGTTAATAAGGAAGGGTGGAATATAGTTGAAGCAATACCTTTAGATGTAAATGGTGTTACAACAATGTATAAAGTATTTGTATATAAAGAACCGATTGTAGCATTAAATAACGAAGAAGTTATATTTAAATTCTAATATTATGGCAAATAAACATAGTGAATTAATAGGTAGTTTTCTTAGAAGAGGAACTTTTCCATTAGAAGCCGATTATATCTTCGATAGTTATGATGCTTTAAAAGAGTTCTATGAAAAGGAAGAGAACTATGCTATTTTACATAAGGGATTATTTAAAATAGTTTCAACAGAAGAAGAACAAACTCTTTATTGGTGTGTTAAAAAAGAAGATAAACTAATTTTTAAACCTTTAATATCTGAAAAAACATTAGAAGAATTACAGGAAAAAATTAAAGATTTAGAAAAAGAAATATCTGATCTAAATGATAAACTTGATAAAGAGATTGCAGATAGAAAAGAAGCTGATTTTAAAATATGGGGAACATTAACTCCTGAAGATCTTGATGAAGAATATAATTCCATTGCTAAATTAATTGATAAATTAAAGGAAGCAGAAAGAATTATAAATTTACACCAAGAAAAATTAAAAATAGTTAATAAAGTATTAAATTCAATAATTGGAACTTCTGATAAAACAGAAGAAGAATTATTAGACTATTTAAATAATGATTTAGATTGGAAATCATTAACTATAATAAATGATTTCTTAACTTATTTTTGGGATGAAGATCCTGATAGAATATATGAAAATGTGAAAAATTGGTCACATTTAAATGATTTATTTGAAAATTTAGATACATCTAAAAGTTTAGAAAAACATTTTTATGATTTATGGGTTAAAATAATGGGTGATGCAAATCCAAACAAGGAATATGACACTCTTATGAAAATTAAAACCCATATTGAAGATGTAAATAAAAAAATTCAACAAAATTTAGATGAAATAAATGCCATAGAATCTTCTGTTGGATTACATGCAACTGGCCAGTATAAATCAGATCCAAGTACTAAGCATATACAAAATGCTACTTCAGTAATGGATGCTTTAGCTAAATTAGATAGTCTAATTGATAAAGCAATTAATAATCAAAATATTGAAGTAGAAGACAGTTCATCTATTGATTTAACAATTCATCATTATAATGAAAAGAATGTTTTACAAGGAGATGTTAAAATATCTTCTGAAGATAAAAATATTCTATTAGTTAAGAATGATGGTTTATGGTCAGCTGTTTCATTAAATTATAATAAAGGTCAATTAAGTTTATTAGTTAATGGTGAAGTAAGAGATACTTATAATTTAGGATTATCAGGTATTGTTAAACAAGCTAAATATAATCCTGATACAGAAAGTATTGAAATAACATTTAAAACACTTGATGAAGATCAAATGGTTTCTATTCACATGGGATCACTCATAAATGAATGGACTGTTGATAATTCAATAGGTAATGATGTTGTTGTATTAACTAAAACAAGAAAAGAAGGTCAAGGAACTGATACGTTATCTGCTGATGTTAGGATATATGAAAACGATTATAATATTTTAACTAGAAAAGAGAAAGCTTTATATGTTGATGGTAGAACATCTAATATTAAGCATGAAGGTCAGTTATTAGATAAAATTATTGATGACCTAATAACTAATAAAACAGTTTCTAATAAAGACATTGAAAATCTTAAAAAATCAGTAACAGATTTAGAAAAAGAAGTTACTGGATTAAAGAAAGATTTAAATGATTTAGATACAAAGTATGCGTTAAAATATCATACACATACTATTTCCGATATAGTAAATCTTCAATCAGAATTAGACAAATTAGATAAATTAATTCAATCTAAATCTAAAGAAAATACCGATAAAATTACTGATTTAGAAAAAGAAACTACTGAAATAAAGAAAGACATAGAAGATAAGTATAAAAATACTATGGTCTATAAAGGTTCAGTAGATGATTTACCTAAATTAGATGACATTACTGAAAAGAAAATAGGTGATGTTTATAACATTAAAACTAACAACAGTAAATATATTTGGACTGGAGAAGGTTGGGAATGTTTAAGTGAAGATATGTATTTATATTGGGGAGGTAATAACGTATTTAATTAAAATTAATTATGGCATTAAAAGTAAAAATACATATTTATTCAAAACAAACTAAGTTTGATGCTATCAATGCTACTGACTTAGTTGGTACAATTTCTTTCATAAAAGATACAAGAAAATTATTTGTAGGTAAAGAAGAATATTGCGTTGTTGATGCGAATGCAATCAAGAATGTTATTGATAATTCTACAGAATTAAAGAATTATATTAATAATTTAGTTGCAGATTCGGAAGAAATTAAGAAGTTAATTGAGGCCACCAAAACAGAATTAAATGATAATATAGATAAAGCAAGAGAAGGTTTAAATCACGATTTAAATACTGCTAAAGAAGAATTAAATAATAAAATTGATTCTACTAAAACCAGTATATTATCAGAAATAGATACTAAATTACAATCTGTTTTTGAATATAAAGGTACGGTAGCAACTGAAAATGATCTTCCTAAGACAGGTAATAAGAAAGGTGATGCATGGAATGTTGCAGATACCGATCATAATTATGTTTGGAATGGTACAAAGTGGGATAAGTTAGCTGGTGTTGATGATAATGTCTATTGGAAAGGCGATATGCCACCAAAGACAAAAATCAATACACATCTATATAATAAACGATCTGATTATGATAGCAAATCAGCTTCAGATGTTGCTGGTTCAATAGTATTTGTTGATGACACAAATAAAGCCATTGCTGTTGGTAAAAATATCATCTACGATCAAAAAGAAGAAAGAGATTTTGTAACTAAAAATCTTGATGATTATAAGAAGGAAGTAGATGCGTATCATACTTTAAAAGAAGAGATTATAGCAACAGCATTAGTTGATTTAAAGAAATCAATTGTTAATATAACTGATTCAGTTAGCAATCTAGATAATACTCTAGAATGGGGTGGTGATTATACTTGGAATTAAAAAATTAAATTATTATGAAAGAATATTTACATAAATTTAACTCTTTAGAAGAATTATCTGATAAGAAAAATGGAACTTCTGATCCTAATACTGCATTTAATGATGATGAACATGTTTCAATTATAGATGAGCCAAAGAATTACACTACAGGTAGAGGAATAATTGATTATAACCCAGTTACTTCTTCTGGTTCTGTATTAGATGATGCTACTTTAAATAAGAATGCTTGGGGTATTATTATTAAAACAAGTGAAAGTGGAGAAGACTGGGAACTAGTTGGCAATAGACAATTATGGGAAGATTTCAAAGCAGGTAAAACAACTGGTCATCCAATTGGCAGATATTGGTTAAAAGACGATGGCACTGCTAGAAAATGTGATCCTAATGACTCAACTAAATTTTTAGATGGTTCTCCAGTTCCTAATGATGAAGGGCAGATAATGGTATATCTACCAACATTATATTTTTTAAATAAAACTGATGAAAAAACAGGTCATAGCACTCTTTGGATGTCTAATAAAGATCTTGGAGGTCCTGTTATTAAAGAAAGTATGATTGGTGCTTTTCTAAGTACTAATTATGATGGAAAAGCTTATTCTAGAATATCTGATAAGTTTACTAAAGGACATTGGTCTATGAGCAACGGATATGACAGATTACAAGCCGTTGGACCATATTTTAATAACATGGATTATGATCAATGGAGATATATTATTATGCTTCATTTATCTGAATTTGGTACTAATGATATTCAAAGTACTATTGGTAGAGGACAACTTCATAATAAGTATTTTGTTGGAAAAACTGCAAAATATGGTGATAAGACTTGTTATTTAAATTCTGATGGAACGGCTGAAGAACCGAATAAAAAAAATTTTGGCATTCAGAATTTTTTAGGATTAGAAGGATTACTTCATATAGATATTCCTTGTGGAGGATTATTAAATCATACAGATGGAGTTTATTTATATAAAGACCCAACTAAATTATATAAAACAAAAGAAGAAATAATTAATTTAGGTAAATCTAATTATAGGCTAATTAGTAAAAGTAATATTGAAACAGATAGGATTATATTAGATATTATAGGTGGAGATTACTTTGATTTTTTTGCTAAAAAGGTTGGTTTTTACGATAAATCAAAATTTAAAGATTACCAGAATAATATTGCGAAGTATGATGATGGATCGATTGAATTGTTTGGCTTGGATAGTCGAGGCCTAGGTGTGTGTACTGGCACCGATTCTTTCGATGCGTACGGTTGGAGTAATGCGATCCGGTGCGGTTATTTTGGCAAGATAAAATTCATTAATTAATATATAATATGAAAGTAAAATTTAATATGTATAATTCTTTAGATGATTTTAATAAAATATCTAAAGGAAATTTACAAGGAACAGTTTCATTTATACATAATGAAGGTAAGATATTTGTTGAGAAGAATGAATATTGTGTTTCTTCCTCGGCAGGTATTGATATAGGTGATAAAATTGACTTAGGAATGTTTTAATATGATTTGTAAAAATGTAAAGGATTTTGAAATAGATTTAACGCCTGTTAACAAAACTTGTACTTTTTATTTGATACATCCTGATAAGTCAAAAGATTCTCCTGATGCTATTTTTTATACTGGATCTAGTGGAATTGTAGTAAATAGTCACACAACTATTATGAGATCAGATATTATACAAGGTGAGCTGACTAATCAATTATTATCGTTAGGTACTGACGATACAAAATTAATTCATGAATATTATGTATCAGATATAAATGTTGATAATATCAATATATTAAAAACAGAAACAATGAGTGTTAAAGACTATTTTGATATATATGTATTATTCACAAAATTAAAATATGATAACTATAATAGACCTAATAAAATTAGGGTGGATATTACTTATCCAAATTGTATTGATACATTAAATGCATATGTTCCAATTGGGTTACATTATTTAGATAATCCTTGTTTTGGATCGACAGATTCACAGGCAAAATTAACTGGTCAGCAAGTATTAGATTTTATTTATTCTAGAGATCCTAGAATAAAACCGGGAATAATACAAGACGCATACACAATTCATAATAGTACTGATCTTAATAAAAAAACTTGGAGTCAAGATGAAATTGCTCAATTAGGAGAATTTAAAGATTTTAAGTTTGATACAGTAAATTTACATTTAATTGATACATATTTTAAATAATTATATTTAGATAATCATATAATAAAATAATAATATATAATGGCAGAAAACACAGAACAGAAGATTAAGAATCTCCAATTTAAACGTAATAAAACTATATTTTCATCGTTTGATGAATTAGTTGCCACTGTTAAGGATCCAGCATTTTTACGTAAGACTGAAATAGTTGAAATGCAAGATGGAGAGTTATTGATGTTTAGGTATAAAGACTCAACTGGCAATATAGCTACTCTTGTTGGTAGTGTTTATAGTCCAGATAGCACAACTAAAGAAATTCATCTTGAAATTGGTACAAATAAGATTAAAAAGATTATTCAAGAGGAATTAAAAAATATTGGGGATAATCAATCTAAAATAACTATTAATTCAGCTGATAAGATATTAAGTTTAGGAAGTGATAATATACTTACTGCTAATTTAAATCTTGTTAAATCAGGAGATACTCTTAAATTAATTGGTAAAAATAATTTAGTTATTAGTACTATTACATTACCAAAATCTGAATCAACTATTAATTCTTTATCATTTAATTGGTTGCCACAAGAAGCTAAATTACAGCTTATTAGTAATGACAATGTATTAAGTGAAGTTGACTTTCCATTTGAAACAATGGTTCAATCTTCAGAATTAACAACTGATAATAAACTTAAATTAGTATTTAATACAACTAAAGGCCCACAATCAGTAATAGTTGATTTAAATAAATTAAAGGATATTTATACTGCTGGAGATTCAACTATTTCGGTTACAGGTAATAAAATTTCCACAAAAGTTTCATCTAAAACAACTTCATTACCAATTACTAAAGAGACAGATGGTCTTTGGGTAAATGATGTTAAATTAACAGAAACTGTTAATGATTTAAATTTACTAAAAGCTAAAGTTAATAGTTTAGAAGCAGGGTCTGGATCTGGTGATAGTGAATCTAATAAACCTAAAAACCCAACTGGAGTTAATTTATTATTTGTCGATACCGCAGAATTTTATAATAATTCATTATTATTACAACGAATAAGTAAAGATAAACAGTGTGTACTTCCATTAAAACCAATAACATTAGATCAGGCAGAACAAGTATTTACATTTTCATTTGATCTTGGTAACACTACTACAGAGATGTTTGGATGGCTAGGTATTGCATTAGTAGATGAGTATAACGAAGTTATTCCACTAACTATATTTTTAGAAGGTAATTTAGATGTACAAGAAGCTTGGTCAGATGACGGGGACTCTACTTATAAAGGAGTATATCTTAATTTAACTAAGATAAAAAATAATTCACTATTGGAAAACACTGAATATAGTAGTTTAAGAAGATTATTTATATCCTTTGGTTTTAAAGATTCAAATGCCCATACTGTAAAAAAATTAATATTATATAATAATAGAGAACCGAACGAATTCTTTATAGGGAGTATTGGGGACCCAATTTTAGAATTTGGCACTATTCCTTCAGATTATAGTATTAAAAGACACGAGTATGAAGTGGATAAAACCTTAATAACGAATGATATTATTTCTGTAACCAGAAAAGTAAAAAATATTGAAAATAATCCAGTATCTTCTGGAGATAGTACTATTGAAGTCACTAATAATAAAATATCTACTAAAATATCTAAAACAGGTGGTTATATTCCGTTAGTTAAAAAGGATGATGGATTATTTGTTGATGATAGTGATTATAAAAACCTATTGTCAAAAGTAGCTGAAATCGATACTAAGGTAAATATTATTGAAAATAATAAAATACCCAATTTAAGTGACACTGAGAAAGCTGATATTATTGAAGTTTATGTTGGATTTGATAGTGGACCAAACATAAAAAATCTGGTTCTTGGAAAAGGATTAAAAGAGCCATATAATTTTGTTATAAGCTATAATGGAGGTAGTTATGATCCAACTTACAATATATCAGATAGTGCTGGCAGTACTTGTATGGGGACAAATAAAACTTTTTATGGCATTATAGAAAGCATGGACTATCTAGAATGGTTACATGATTGTAATATAGATCCAAATAATTTTAATAATAATTCTTATAGTGTTATTAAAATAAAAAATTGTTACATTCCTACGTCACTATCTATCAAAAACGATAGTGAAAGAAAACAAAAAGATATGCTTTTTGCTGGCATACAACAATTTGTCCAGTGTTTTAAATATGATTTTAAAGGAAACATTTGGAAAGTAGATTATGACAGTACAGATTTCTGGTCATTTAAAGTTAATTCAGATTCTTCTGAAATTTATACATATGGTATTTATTCTAATAGTTATGTATTTTTAGACAGTACTTTATTTTTTAATAAATCTATGCAGGGGAAATATATTCCATTTATGTGGGATAATAAATTGTGGTATTTTCATTTTAATGCTGATTTAGATAAACAATAAATATGAAATTATTGGTAAAACGACTATATAAAAAACCAGAATATACAATTGGTAAGTTATATATAAATGGAAAGTATTTTTGTGATACTTTAGAAGATACAGTAAGAGATTTACGTGGTACAAATGGTAAAGCAAAAATCGCTGGAAAAACAGCTATACCAGAAGGAACATATAATATTACTTTAAATGTTGTTTCTCCAAAATTTAGTAAATATGTTTTTTATAAAAAAGTTTGTGGAGGAAGATTACCAAGACTTTTAAATGTTCCATATTTTGAAGGAATATTATTACATGTTGCAGATGGTCCAAGAGGAGCAGAGCTTGTTAGAGGATGTATAGGAATTGGTAAAAATAAAATAAAAGGAGGATTATTAGAAGGTAGAAAAACATTTATTGATTTATATAATGTTTTAAAATCAGCTAAAGATCAAATAACTATTACAATTACATAAACTAATGACTAATAAATGTGAATTAGGAGAATCATATAAAGATACTGTATTTTTAGGAACAGGTAAATTTTATTTAAGAGTTGGACAATCTTCTTATAAAGAATTAAATTTATTATCTGAAAATTCAAATATTTTTAAAGTTATTGAATCAGAAGATGAAATTTCTGATGATGGTATATATATAATTCCAGATAGTTCTGAAATATTTTTTGTTGTTAATGGTACTCCTGTTGAATTAAATTTTGTAAAAACAACAAATCAAGAGTTAACAAAAGAGCAACAAGAACAAGTATTTAAAAATTTAGGATTAATTTCTGAAGGACCTCCTAAAGAACTTTCTTTTTTATACTTAGATAGTAAATCTAATACTTATTATGTTAAAACTGAAAAAGAGGTAAAAAAACTAGCTGATTATTTAATATCTTTATTATTAGGCGGAAATGTTGGTTCTTTGGATAATTCAAATTTATTAACAGATTCTATACGTTCAACAATATATCAAATAATATCAGAATCAGATATAAACTTTAGAAATGAAAAATTTCTATTTAAATTAAAAAATAATGATATATTTGATATAACGGATAAAGGAATAACATTATTTAAACCAATAAATCATTATAAAGGATTTTCTTTAACAGGAACTAAATTAACAATAGATACTGTTGAAGCAAAAGAAATAATTGTTGGTAAAAAAGATAATTATATAACAATTGATTCAAATTATGTTAATGAAACAATAGATTCAATAACAGAAAGTAATAAAGAAGAAATTGTAAAAAACTTATTATATAATTACGAAAAGGCAGAATGTTATTCTTTACTTATGGGGGATTCTAAAATTAATTTCTATAAAAAAAATAAAGAATTTGATTTTAAGAATCCTTCCATAATAGATCCAAAAATAATTTTTGCTTATTTTATTTCAGAAAAACAATTGCCAAATGAAATAAATTTATTATCTTTGGACGAATTAAAAAAAGAATTAAAAAATAGTTTAATTCCCAAATGTGTTTATTTAAAAGATATATATAATAATGAAGGTAATTTTAATTTTTATAATGAATTATCTACAGATACTAAATGGGCATTTGGAGGAACAGAAAATAAAGTAAGTGAAGTAAAAAACACAAAGATAGAAAAAGGACAAGTAATTGAATTTGATAATCATATAAATAATATTCAAATACTTTGTCCATATATTAAATGTAAAGAAGCAGAAAATTCTATAATTAATATTACAGAAGATTCTGTTTTAGGAAATATTTATAATAGTAAACTTATTGGTTCATTTAAAAATGAAGTATCAGTAAAAAACTGTGAATTAGTGTGTGAGACATTTAATGGTACTTCTACTAATTATGAATATAAACAAGTTTATAAAAAAGAAATTGAAGAAACAGATTTAAATTAAAATTTTATATCTTTGTATATCAGAAATGTAAATGAATTAATGTATTAATTTTATGGAAAATTTAGATTTTAACACTTATGAAACAAGTGGTTTAGATTCTATTGATGATGGATTCAATGATGATATTTTTCAAGCACCAGAAGATCCAATTACAATAGAACCAAATCATGTTCAACAAGATGACTATTCACCAGCTTCTGATGCGTATAGTCAAATTTCAAAAGAAGCACTTTCTTCTTATCTAAAAACAAATGGAATAAAAGATATAAATTCTATTAGGTTTGAAGATGAGAATGGTGTTGAATACACAAAAAGATTTGATGAGTTATCAGATGAAGAAAAAATAAATATTCTTCGTGGTGATTTAGAAGATTATGATTTATCAGATGATGAGGTTTATTTGCTAAACAAGATGAGAGCAAATAATCTTGATTCTGCTGGTTTGGAAAAATATATTGCTGATTATTATATGCAGCAATATTATCCTCAAATGGAACAAGAACCAGAATATAATTATAAAATAGACGATATAACAGATGATGAGCTTTTTATGGGAGATTTGAAATCAAGATTTCCAAATGCTTCTGATGATGAGCTAATCAAAATGTTTGAAATGCACAAACAAGATGAATCCCTTTATTCCAAGACTGTAAATGATCTTAGAGATTTCTACAGAGGAAAAGAAGATGAGTTGATAAAAGAACAGGAAGAGGAGATTGAAAGAACAAGACAGCAACAAGAATATGCTTATGTTAATTCTGTAGACAATGCTTTACAAAATTTTAATAATATAGGGGAATTAGAATTAGATCCCCAAGATAAGCAACAGATTTTTAAGGTTTTAACTGAATATGATAATACAGGTAATAGATATATTAATACTTTGTTACAGGATCCCAATAATTTAGTTAAAGCTACTTGGTTCTTGTTACATGGTGAAAATTCTATTTATGGATTATCTGATTATTACAAAAAAGAAATCACTAATAGTAGAAATAACTCTAGAAATAATAATACTTATACTTCGGTTACAGTACCAAAGACAGTTAAAAACGATCAAAAGGGTTATTCTCTTAGTGATTTAGACTTTTAACTTTCAATTATTTTAACTAGATTTTATGAGAATTTTAAATTTTTCACCAGTAGATCCTAACATGGGAGCTACACGTACTTATGAGCATTTTTATAAGTTTCTTGGGGCTGCTCCCCATCGACTTGGTCTAGTTGCTCGTATGTATTCTGATCAAACTCTTCTATTCTTAACTGAAGCATTAGCAAACGTATATTACACTGGAGACGGCAAGAAAATGAACCGTTTCCAAAATATCAATAATATGATGTTTGAGTGGGAATTGGAGACTAATTTTATTAAGCGTGTTCCTTTTGCAGCTGTTCCTGTAGATGATGGTGCAGAGGGTACAGAAATTACAATGGCATTTACAGAGAATTATTATCAAAAGTATGATATTTTTGTTATTGAAGATTCTCGTCAGCAATGTCAAGTAGTTTCTCGTCCTGTTCGTAAGGGTGATGCTTATTTTGAAGTTCAGGTACGTTTAATTGACAATGACTTTAATTCTGTACTTGATGCAAATGCTTGTCATAAGGGTTCTCTAACCCACTTTATTTCAAATGCACACCCTGAACTATCAGAGGAAGGGTATGTAAAATACCAATCTAACCTTGAAAAGCATCGTAATTACATTACAACATTCCGTAATGATGTTACATTCTCTTCTCTATATGCAATTCAAGAAGAGATGTTTACCACAGTCAAGGATGACAAGCGTGGTCTAGAAAAGCATCTTATTCTTAATAAGGCTGAGAAGGATCTATTCGATAACTTCATGTACAGCCGTTCTACAGGTCTTTTATTGAACAAGAGCAATGTTGATGCCAATGGAAGACCTACAATACAAGATCCAGATACTAATCGTCCTAAACATTATAAATTAGCCGCCTAATTTATATATGGGACACCTAACAGCAATGTTAGGAACAAATAATTTCTTTAATTGCTGGAAATTCCTTAGAACTTATACACTACAACATAATCAGTAATGATAAGTGTGAAAGTTTAAAAAGTATAAGATTGGATAATCAGCAGCCAAGCTTTGGATATAGCAGGTCTTTAAAAGATAGCTCCAAAGAAGGTTCAACGACCAGAGCAATGCTCGTAGATTTATAAATAATCGAAATGGGAAATAACTTATGAAATATATTGTATATTTAACAACAAATAAAGTAAATGGAAAAATTTATATTGGTGTACATAAAACAGAAAATCCAGAAATATTTGATGGATATATTGGTTGTGGAGCATATATAAATAGTTCAAAAACATATAATAAAGGAAAAACATATTTACATAAAGCAATTTTAAAATACGGAATTAAAAATTTTAAAAGAACAATTTTAAAAGTATTTGATAATGAACAAGATGCTCTTGATTTAGAAAGATTTCTTGTAACAGAAGAATTTATATCAAGAACAGATACATATAATTTAACTATTGGTGGTGGACTTTCACCATTATCGGTTAAAGAAGTGTATCAATTTGATTTATCTGGAAATCTTATTAAAAAATGGAAATCTAGAATTGAATTAGAAAAATATTATAATTGTTCTGATTGGAAAATACTTGATTGTATTACCAAAAAAAGAGAATTTGAAAAAACGTATATATCAAATAATAGTTCAATAAATATTGAAGAATACAGAGAATCAACTAGAAGTAAATCTGTTTATCAATATTCTTCTGAAGGAATCTTTCTACATAAATTTAATAGTGTTGCACAAGCTGCTGCTAAATTAGATGTAGATCCAAAAAGTATTTCTAAAGCAATATTTAATTATTCTTTATTTATTGATTGTTATTTTCTTCATAAAGAAGATTCTTTAGAAGATATAATGTCACAAAAAAAGAAAAAATTAAATGCCAAAACTAGAGAAGTATTTCAATATAAATTAAATGGGGAATTTATAAAAAGCTTTTCTTCTATGGCAGAAGCTTCAAAAGAAATTGGTGGAAATCATCCAAATATAATTAGAGCTATAAAAACTAATGGAAATTATATGGGTTACAAATGGAGTTATAAAAAATCTAATACAATTAATGATTATTCTCCTGATGATTTAAAACCAATTAAAGTTGCACAATATGACAAAGAGGGTAATTTAATTAAAATTTGGGATTCAGTTTCTGAATGTAAAAAGGAATATCCAGGATGTCAAAGAGTATGTAAAATGACAAGAAAATCCTATAAAGGATATGTTTTTGAGTATGTTAAATAAGTTAAAGATATGGTCTGATCTTTGTAGAAATACAAAGCTAACATAATTGATATATATAGGCGATGGTTTGATTCCTCAGCTAAATAAGTATGCAAACAAGCATGTTTATAACAAATTATCCATTGGTGTTTTTGAAACAGCAATGGGTGCTATGTCTGAGAGATCTGATAAACCAACAGGTAATGAGTACATCTTTGTATGTAATGAAAAGATGTGGAGAGACATAAACAGATTACTAGCAACAACACTGAATAATTCGAAGGCTGACGGCACATACTTATGGTCAAAAGCAAAGAATGGGTATGTTAATGTAGGAAATACCTACAGTTCATACGAATTTGCGGGGAACTTGTTGACTTTTAGGGTCGAGAGAGCTCTTACATATGAATATGGCTCTGAAAAGGGTTATGGTTTCATGATTGACCTCACTCCAGATAAGTCAACTAATACTCCTGCTGTAAACATGTTTACAATAAAGGGTTCTGAGTTTATCTCTAACTATATTGAGGGTGTTGGTGGCTTAAAGGGTAATACTAGTGGAGCAGTTTCATCTGCTGTTGCTGGTTCTCATCGGGTAATCATGGGTTACGCTGGTGTAGGTGTTATGAATCCTTATAAGTCCTTCTTCTTAATAGAGGCTTAAAAAAAATACATAATTGATAATAGATTAGTTATAAAAATAACAAAGGGTAGGTAGGAATTTTCCTACCTACCAAATTTTAAAAATGATGAATTAATGGACAAATATTCTAATACGATTGTTTTACGAAGTGTATATGGAGCAAATGGCTCAAAAGTGTTTATTCAACCATGTTTAGATCCCAAAACAGGAAGATTTCCTGATTGTGTAAAAAGGGTCAATTCCATGGGGGATATGATATTAACAGATGCAGAACGCAATAGCAATAAAATTTTTATACCAGAGACAGAAATTATAACAATAGAAACAGGAACTACATTTGATTTAAATGATCCTTATGATGCTGTAAAGTGGGAAGCTATAAAGGGTTGTCCTCTTATAGCTGAATCTAGAGAAGCAAGAGATAAGATGGGTCGTTTAATTATTGATGGGGATGGTTCTGAACCAAACTATGTTCATACAGAAGATTCTGATAGAAAAGCAAGATATGGTTTAGCAGAATTTTATATTGAAAGACCAGGAGAGGATCAGGAAAGAAAGATTTCAAAATCTAGATTAAAGCATAATGCAAAAAGTTATATTTTTGAAGATTCTGATTCTGGTAGAAAGAATATGTGTAGAATTCTTGGTAAGAATATGACCTATCAATCAGATGCTGATGCTCTTGAATATCTGTTAACTATTGCTGAGACAAGTCCGCAAAAGATAATCACTTTATACACTGGTGATGATACAGCATTGCATTTGATTTTAGTTAATGCTCTTGATAAAAATGTTGTTTTATTTAAAAATGGTCTTTATACATTTAAAGATACTCTTTTAGGAGCAAGTATTGATGCTGCTATAACTTGGATGAAACAATCTAAGAATAAAGCAATGTTGGATTTAATTAAAGATGAGTTAATAGATGATGTGTTGAAACCAACAAAGGAATCAACAACAACAACAACAACAACTCCAAAAAAGTAATCTAAAGGTCATTATATATTAATGACTTTATATAAAAAATATAATGACTGCAAGACAAGTTTACGAAGCTATATTAATTGAACTTAATAAAGTTCAAGCACCATCTATATTATTAGAAGATTATAATTATTTCATAAATAAAGCTATAAATCAATATATCAATAAACGATATAATATTTATGATATAAATCAACAAACTACAGATGATTTATCAGTATTAAAAGCCACATCTATTTTAGAAATGAAAAAAGTAGATAAATATAAAACAAGTGGAAATAATAATTCTTCTTTTAATGACAAATATACTGGAATCTTTGGTGCGACTTATGAAACAGAACTTCCATTAGATTATTTTCATATGTTAAATTGCATATGTGAATATGTTCCAAAAAAGAATTTTAAATGTTATGATAAAGGTTATCCAATAACATTTACAGCAACAAGATTAACTGCTGATATGTGGGGAGCTATAATAAATAATCATTATATGCGACCAATGTATAAAAGACCATATTATTATATACATAATGTAAATGTTATAAATGGTGATTCTTTAAATATTGGAACAAATGGAGGAGGAGAAAACGAAGATGTAGAAAATAAAAGGTGGAATAAAGATAATTCTGAAACTTTAACAATTGGTGGTCAACCAAATATTGAAAGAAATGCAGAAATACGATATGGTAATCAAACAGCACCTAGAATAGAGATTCGTTATGGTACAGACGATACTTTATTTGAATTAAAATATGTGTATATTGATTATTTAAAAACACCTAAATATATTCGTTTAACACAAAATCAATTAGATAAAACTGTAGATTCTAGTCAAATATTAGAATTTCCAGATTATGTAGTACAACAGATTATAAATGAAGCTGTGATGTTGATCATGGAAAACAGTATGGATCAACGTATACAAAGTTTTGTACCAGTTAGTCAATCTATAGCTAATCCTCAATCTGCTCAATCTACTCAATCAGCTTCAAAGCAGCAGTAGGATAGTTTAACTTTAAAACAAAAAATTTATGTTTCAATTTAATGCAACTACCGTAATTAACGGAACAAAGGACACTTCTGGAAAACCTCTTTTTTCAACTGTTGAAACTGGTGATCTAAAGAAATTTATAATCAAGAGATTTGGTTCTTTTGATAAGGAGTGTATTGTAAATATTTTTAAAAATTCTCCAAAAGAGGGAACAGTTAGTGAACTTAAGTTTATTGTACCGGATTTTACTACATTAGGTACTGGTGAATATAGACTTTCTTTTAGAATTGTTCCTAAGAATGCTGTTCTTTCTGATTATCAGAATCTTTCTACTTATGCAGGTAAGACATATGATTTTGATTTTATTGTAGCTCGTGAGGGTGAAGATAAAAATCTAATTGCAGATAAAATAAAGAAGAATCTAAATCTGCTTCTTCGTGAATCTGAGTTAGATTTTGTATTTGAATCAGAAAAGAATAGTGATACTATAACCTTTAAGACAAAGTCAAGTTACTTTAACATTGAGAATGTTGTTTTATATAAGTATACAAATTCTTGTGAAGTAAGCTGTGGTGGTTTAATTGGTTATGATATTATAGATATTCTTGATGCGCCTGAGAATTTCAAGGATGACAAGTATGAAAGCACAAATGCTTTAAAGGGTTCTTCTTTAACTCCTTGTGATCCAGGTTTTGGTACTTATGAGTATCTATTAAACACTGTTTGCTTACCAACAGATGCAAATTATTGTTTTGGTTCTCAAACAGAGTTTATGCGTCCTATTGCTGGTGTTACTTATACTCAGTATGTAATAGACTATTATAAGAATCGTGGTATTCTTGGTCACGCTGCTGTTGGTCAGAAAACAGAGTCTCTTACACAATTTAGCATTTGGGTTGCTGAGGGTGTTCTAAAGGAATTTGATGAAGCTTTAGATAAGCTTGGTTTAGAAAAGGGTGCCGATAAGAGATACAAGGAAATAAAGACAACTGAGGAAGCTCAGAAAGCTATTTCTCACGTTACTGGTCCAACAACTGGTAAAGAGAAAACAATAAATATTTCTGAAGAAGAGGTTTCAAAGAGCGGTAAGTAATAATACTAATTAAAAATAAGGCGATGGCACATTGTTGTCGTCGCCTTATTTTGTATAATATAAAATATTTTATGGTATACAACCAAATGGCTTCTGCCATATTAAATGATGTTTATTCTGGATTAAGAGGATTACATTCAAATATTGCATTATCAGTAGAACAATTAGAAGATGAGATTCCTTTAGTTAGATCTATGTTAATAAAGCAATATGCCAATAAAGGTATTTTAAATACAAAAGATTTAATGTATGCTATAAATTGTATACCTATTGATTGTAAATCTTTAGACAGATGTCCAGAATGTGTTATAAATGATGGATTTTGTCCAGAAGAAGAAATACCACATTTTGAAATTCCAAAGATAATAACAGAATTAAATGTATCTGGTATAGAATATATTGGATCAACTGATAGACAAACTCCTTTTTATATATACTATACACCTTCTCAATTAAAATCAAGAAAGTATAAAAGATGGATTAAAAATAAACCATATGTATATTTAGATATGGTTCCAAATGCAGAAGGTAATTTAGATGGTTATGTATTTAATTCTCCTTTATTAGATAAAATAAGCGTTGTTGCAATGTTTAAAGATTTAAGAGATTTAGAAAAATACAATTGTTGTAATGATATAAAAATTAATATGTCTGCTATTGATTTTGAAACCCAAAATATTTTAACAGAACAGAAAATAAAATATTATAGACAATTACAACATCCTTTAATAAAAAATGATCAAACACCTAGATAATGAATTTTAATTCCGTTTTTAGCACAGCTAATGAACTTTATGGTATAGAAAAAGATCCAGAAGAATTAATGGAAATTGCTTTAATGGCTTTTAGTTTAATTGGCAATGCTAGAATTAAACTACATAAAATAATTGCTATACCAGATAAAAAAGATAATTCTGTTGAATTACCTTGTGAAGCAAATTTTTCAGAATTTGATCAAGGTGTTAGAATTGAATCTGTAACATATGGATTTGAAGATTATCAAAATTCAACAAATTTAAATTATTTAAATATAGGATCTGCTATTATCGAGCATTATATTGAAGATGCTAAAGCATTTAAAAGTCCTTTTTATGAATCTGGAAGATATGCCAAATATGAACAAATAGGAAATAAATTATATTTTAAAGATAATTATGGTCCTGTTTGTATAATTTATAGAAAATTAGATACAGATGATGAAGGATTACCAGATTTAACAGAAGCAGAAACACGAGCTATTGCTGCTTATATTGCATATGTAATAAAACAAAAAGAAGGTTGGATTACAAATAATGCCAATTTAATACAAATGGCACAATATATGAAATCTCAATGGTTAAAAATGTGTGATCAAGCAAGATTACCAGATCATTTAAGTCAAAATGAAATGAATGAGATATTAGATTCTTATTCAAATTATAATAGAAAAATATTTAATAAATCTTATAAACCGATAAGATAAATGGAAGAAAAAGATCTTGATTGTTATGTAAATGTTGAGGATATATTTTATGGTTTTGAAAATGAATTATTAAAAACACCTATATCAGTTATAAAAGAAAAAACAAAATATAAAACTAAATTACAATTAATTTGTGCTATATTTATGTATTTTTTATATCTAGTTATTAAGGATATTATTACAAATAAATCAATATTTAGACCATATGGTATAAGTTCCCATGAATTAAGTATGAGAAAAGTTAAAGAAGAGGAATTTATTGAAAGATATAAATCTGGTGAATTTAAAGATATTTTGCCATTTATAAGTGACAATAGTACTTATGAGTTAGCTTTACAAGATTCCTTAAATATAAATGATTTATATGCTCCACATTCTTTTTCTAGTGGATTTGTTTTAGATGCAAAAAATCAAAAAATAATAAGTGATAGAGTAAATTCAGGAAATGGCTATATCTAAAGGTTTTTCACATTATTTGCCCTATATTTATATAAAATTTCCATTTGTGTCTCAATCAGATATATATAAAATATTAAGATTTGGTTGGTTTAATTTAAAAAAACTAACTTTAAATAATATTTTATTATATTTTAAAGGAGAATTAGTCTCTATTAAATCAGTTGTTCCTAAAAAATATTATGGAAATATTATTACTTATGATTATAAATATAGAGACACTTTATTAAAAAAAATAGCTTATTTAATAAGATTAAGAAAACTTCCTTATGATGGATATTATTATTTTTATATGTCAAACCCAAAATATAGGGAATTTTTAAAAGAAAATAAAGAAAATATAAAATATAATAAAAAATATCCTCTTAAAGAGCAAAAAAAATATTTATATAGGAATATTACCTTATATAAATTTTATGATCTTGTGTGGCTTAAATCGTGGCCAAAAAGGAATATTTTTAGATATCCAATAGCTGATGAAACAATAACTAATTCTACTGAAAAAATATTTTGTGAAACATTAGAAACATCTAAAATTGAATCAATTTGTGATCAATCAAGACATAATAATTATAAAACAATAAAATATTCTACAACTGATTATCAGGTTAAAAATTATAAGATAGAAAAAAATGATATATGGAGGCACAAACACACCAATTCAATAAGGGTATAAATTTAGATGTGAATCCTGCACTTGTGGATTCACAAACCTTAACAGATGCACTTAATGGCACATTAATTACTTTTAATAGTAATGATATGTCTTATCAAAATGATATGGGTAATGCAAGAGTACACAATGCTAGATTAAAACCGGGATTTATTCCTCTTGGTGTAAAAGAACATGGTGGGGTTATTTATGTTGCTTCTCATAATCCATTAACAGGAGATTCTGAATTAGGATCTTTCCCTTCTCCAGAAAGGAATCATAATTATGATTCAAAAAATAAAACTATTGAACAAAAAATAAATTGGGAAGGATGGTTAACAGGTGAAGGATGTTGTGGAAAAACAAAAAATGTTCTTGATAAAAAACAAGGTCAAGTAATGCCACTGTTAGGAGATAATGGTAAAGAAATATATTTAAATCCGGGAGATTTATTTAAAATAGCATTAAATGGATTACCAAATAAATTAGATATTGAATATTTCTTTAATAAAGAAAATAAAGAAGAATATTATTCATTGAAAGAATTAGGAGCAAAAAAGAAATTTAATTTAGACATATTAGTTAGAAATAGACAAGGTAAAGTTGAAAATATAACTGAAAGCATATTAGATGAATATGGTTCTTTAAATAATTCTTTTGTTAATTCTGTTAAAAATGAAAATGACGAAGGAGATACAGTTGTTCCAGAAGAAGAAGCTTTAGATAATTATAGAAAAGCTGTTAAAACAGATAATTTTCATATTTATTCTGGTAAAAGTGCTGGTAATTTAAATGTATCTTTAAATATAAACACATTAGAAGGATTTAATGTTGATTATTTTTATATAGTTACAAAAGATAAATTGATTATTTTATTTAAAATCTTTATAAATAAAGAATATAATGAAGATTATTTTAAAAAAATAGGAAAAAGTCTTTCAAAAAATCATTTATATTTAAAAAATATTGAAACAGAATTTAAATTTGGGGATGAAACAATATCTTCAAAAATGTTAAAACAAAACGACTTTATTGAAAAATTAAAGAAAGATATTTATCCTGAAAAATATCATAAGTTATTAACTAAATATAATACAAATGATTTTTATGGGGGATTTATTTTAGAATTTGATTTAAAAACATTTGAAGATAAATCAAATAAAATATTAAATTTTAATATAGTACCTGAATCTTCTATAGCTTTAGAATGTTTTAATTCAAAATCTGGAGAAATAGACTTATCTTCAATAACAAAAGAAAATACTGAAATAATATTAGATAGATGGAATTATGAAAGTAATTCAGAAAATAACAGACCATTAGTATTATCTTTTGGATATAAATTACCTAAAAATGAATTTTCTCTATTAGATATAGAAAAATGTGAAATAACATTTTTTGATTTAAAACAAAACAAAGCACTAGAATATTCATTAATTGTTAAAAATAATGGAAACAATTTTTCTCAAAGAGATATACAATTAAAATATAAATCTTTAGGTAATAGTGGTAAATTGGATTATAAATCTACTGATGAAAATAACATTGAAAACATTAAAAATACTTATAAAGATAATGTACAATTAATCATTAAAGATAATACTGGACAATTTATCACCAAATCTGTTACAAATAAAATTATAGAGAATAATTCTCAATCATCTTTATTAAAAGAAATTGACAATAAAGCACTTTTTAAAAATACTGAACCAATACATGAATCAGATGTTGAATGGTTAATTTCAAATACAGTATATTTATGTTGTATAAAATTATTAACATCTGATAATGAAATTATTACTAAAGATTATAGATTTATTCATACAAATAATTCTTTAGCAGAAGTAAATGATAAAGATTTTGAAAAATATAAAATTGAATATATTGAGGATATAATTGTTGAGGATTTAAATTATGATTTTAATGTTTATAATGTTTCTTTTGTAGAAAAAGATGATAAAACTCCAGCATTTAATTTTTATGCAGGAAAGTACATATCATTAAACGGAAATATTTATTTAAAAGGAGAATATGTTTTTAATATTATTTCAAATATATTTGATTGGGAATATAATCCTATAACAGAATATTATATAAATGATAAAAAAATTATAAATCATGAACTGTTTCAACTTGTTTCAGGTAAAAAAATAACAGAAAAAAATAAAAAAACATTTAATTTTTATAATTTTGTACCAAATGTTATATTAAAAAATTTACCATATGAAAATAATCAAGTAGAAAAAGTTTTAAAACCAATTAAATATTCTAATTTAATTAAATTTGGTGATAATGCTGGATATTTTTTACATGGAGATTTTTATACTTATAATGGAGATAATAATAAAAATGAATTATCTCAAATGGCAAATGTAGCATATGAATCTAAATCAGAATTTTTAAAATTTGATAATAGTGTTATATCTGCAAAAATAGGAACTTGGGATAGAAAAGGACAAATAGGTAATCAAGGTGCTAGTGCAAACGCTTCTATTGGATTATTAAATTATATATACAATATTTTACCTTCTGGTTTGAATAAAAAATACCAAAAAAATTTATATTATTATAATTTTATAGCAAGATCTAATGGTTGGAATGATTATTATAGTGTTTATTCTGGATTAATACATTCAAAAAATAATGAATGGACATCAGAAATATTTGGTGGTAATTTGGTAGAATTTAAATCTGTTACAAAAGATGAAGGAGAAAAAAGTATAAAAATTACAAAAGATTTTTCTGAATATTCCCCATTAGTTTTAAATAATAGAGAATTAATAGGATTTAATGGTCATTATAGTATACAGGCACCAAATAATTTTGAAAATAAAATCTTTATGTCAAAGACAGAAATAAATATAACAAAAGTTCCTGTAATTAAATCTCAATATATTGATGAATATATTTTGATTTATATTGATATAAATAAAGAAAAAATTAAATTAGGAGATATATTTTTATCTGATTATATTAAAGTGTTTAATAAGGATATGAATATAGATACTTCTAATATTACAAATAAAACAAATAAATATAAAAAGAAAATACAATTAAATTCATTTGATAATTTTGATTTAAAACAATATTATTCAGTTTTTAAATATTCTGAAAATAATTCTGACATTATAGATGTTATTTTAAAACCTGTAAATAATATTTGTTTTTATAACAAAAAAATGATCTATACTAAAGAAGAAGCAGAAAAATTTATAAATAATAATTATACAGATTTTTCCATAAATTATTTATCTTCCACAGACCCAACAAATAAATCTACTGAAAAATTATTAGAAAATAAATTAGAAAATAGTTCTATTTATAAATGGACAATTGGTCTTTTAACAAAAGAAGATGATCAAATTTGTTTTGATACAGAACTATTAAATAGAATTTGTTATAAACTTCCAGCTGTTCATTTTTTATCATTATTTCCAAATAATGAAGATAAAACTCTTTCATATTCTATACAGTTTTTTCCGTTACCGTTATTTGATAATGCTAAATTAATGTCAGATAAATTAGAATAAAAAACATTATGAAAATAAATTCAATAATACGATCATTACCTCAAAAAGGGGATTTGAGATATGAATATAATCCTCTTTATAATTATAGAAAAAAAATGAGGAAATATGATACTAATATAAATGGTTGGATAAAATTAAATAAAGGTGGGATTGCTTGTTTAGAAATAAAAAAGAGTTCTTTAATAGAAGGTCATATAGATTATTCAACAGATATATCTTTATATAACTTTTATGAAAAAAAGAAAAAAGAAGATTCCAATTATTATTTTGAACCTTTAACTAATGATATTATTTTAACTCTTATAAAAAATGGAGTTATATCAAATGATGATTTTTATGCCGCAATAAAAGATCAATTAACTGTTAAAGAAGTAAAAAATGAAATTGGAGATATGACAACCCCATTATTAGATTTTGACTTAAATCATCCTGTAGATATTTTAACTCAGCCATCTTATGATGGATCGGTTAATCTTATATTAAATGATGATAAAAATCCAACAAGACTTATTAATACCAGATTTTCTGTTACAGAAGGGGACACATATCAAATACCACAAAGATTAAATAATAATGATGCTAATTTATATGATGATTCTGAATGGGAAATAGATACAAATCTTAAAAAGATATATAAAAAAATACCACAAGTTGAACTATTTTCTATTGAAAGTGGTGGAGATATGAAAATAGGTAATTATGTATTTTATTTTAAATATATAGATGCTGATGGTAATTTAACTGATTTTATAGCTGAATCTGGTATTGTTTCATTATTTATAGGAACAACAAAAAATAATATTCAAAGTGGATTTGGTGAGATGTCTTCACATAAATATGTATCTTTAAGATTAAAGAATTTAGATACTGTTTATCAGAATTTAAAAATATATTATTCTAGAACTACTTCAGATGAATCAGGAATACCTAGTACATTGTACTATGAAATAGTTAAAAAATTTCCTATTTCTAATCCTGAAGAAATTTTAGTAATAACTGGTTTTGAAGAAGTTGTTTCATCAACATCAGCTGTTATAAATGCCAAATATCAAACTTGGGACACAGTAAAAACACAAGCTATAATACATAATAAATTATTATTAGGTAATATTTCTAAAGAAGAAGTTGATTATAAAGATTTAATTGATTTATCTTTACGAATATATCCGACAATAATAAAATCAGAAAATGTGTCTTATACTGATCCATTAAATATATATAATAAACTAGGGTATTATCCAGAAGAATTATATAGATTTGGAATTGTTTATATATTAAATGATAATTCATTAACAGATGTTTTTAATGTATCAGGATATATATTTAATGATTATGTAGAAAAAACATTTGAAGAATCAGGAAATGAAGATCATATAAAATTATTATCAAATATATATGAAAAGGCTGGAAATAATTACATATTAGATAATGATGGTAATTTTATTAGAAAATATTTAACCACAGATAAAACAAATATATCAGAAACTGATTTTAATACAAAAGGAATTATTAAAATGCCTTTTGTAAAAGGCAATGATATTATTGGTATAAAATTTAATATTCCTAAACAAGTTTATAAATATTTATCTAAAAAAGTAAAAGGATTTTTCTTTGTAAGACAAAAAAGAATACCAACAGTATTAGGTCAAGGAATAACTGTTGGTTTAGAAAAACAATCTAAATTACCTGTTTTAAAAAATCCTGTAACAGATAATTATTTTATAGAAAGGTTTATTGATAATTCTGGGTATTTAACTGAAGATTTTCAAGCAAGATTATATAATCTAAACAAAAAATATGTTGATATAAAAGCTGCATATATACCAGATTCTATTTTAAATGTCAAATTTTTCAATCAAATATTCACAGGTGAACCATATACTTATAGAATAATTTCTAAAGGATTAATATATAAATCTCCTTCAAATGAACGATATTATATACATGAGGATAAACAAGAACTTGTAAATAAAATATTTAAAGAATGTAATATAATAAATGTTAATGATGGTGTTAAGATAATATCTGATGGTAAAAATAGATTTTGTGCAAGAGCTGGAGAAGCTGAAGAAGCCTGGAGATTTAGTTTTATTGAACAAAAGAAAAAACCCCCTAAAAAGAATGAAAAAAAAGGTTTTGGAAAAATAGTAAATTGGGCAAAAAACACTTGGAATAAATTAACTGGAAACAAAAAAGAACCATTTATACAACATGTAAATATAGTAAGAGGTGTTTATGGTTCATATTGTGGATTGTCTGAATATGAAGGAGAATATGCTGATAAATTTAATGTATATATTCAAGGATATAATATAAAGAATTTACCATATTACTTTGATATTAGAGCAAATGATACTTCTGAATATTATGCAATTAGTAATAGATATGAATTTGATCCAAAATTATATTTACCAAATGATTATTCTTTAATCTGTTATAGAGGAGATTGTTTTATTTGTGAATTTACACATAGAATAAATAGGAATTTTATTGATCCTGAAACTACTTTAAGTGATGATATTGTTAATCCAGATACTTGGATAAATAATTTTAAACAAGGAGATTTAGAATCAAATAATAAAATAGTTCGAGGAGATGTTAATTCTATACCAATTGGATTATGGTTATCTATGAAAATAAGAAGTTCATTAAATTTAAATATTCGAGGAGAAGATTTATCTAATGAAAATGAATATGCCTTATTTGGTAGAGGAAGACAATGGTATCCATTAGCCCCCATTTCTACAGAATCAGTATATAAAATACCAGAATCTAATGTTTATAATTTTGGTATGAGTGTTAATGTATCAAATAAATGGAATTATATTTTTCCAGAAGTTCCATATATTAGAAATGAATTTAATACAAGAATTATTTGGAGTAACACTTCAGTATCAGAAGCTTATCAAAATGGTTTTAGAGTATTTAGTTTAATAGATAAAGTAGATTATCCAAAAGAATTAGGCAGTATAACTAAAATAATTCCATATGGAAATAACATTATTGGGATATTTGATCATGGAATTGCTATATTAGGAACACAACCAAAAACAGATGTTGATGGTGCAGATGGTGAAGTTATGGTAAGTACAAAACCATTTATGCACGAATCAAATATACAAATTATATCAGATATGGTTGGATCAAAATGGGCCGATTCTATTTGTCAATCAGAAGGTTGGATATATGGTGTAGATACAGTGGCTAAAAAGATTTGGAGAACAAATGGAAAGAATGTTGATATGCTGTCTGAAACATTGGGTGTTCAAGTATTTATAAATCATAATATAGAATTATATGAAAGAGAAATACTTCCAATTGAAGGACTTAGAAATGTAAAAACACATTATAATGCTTTTAAAAAGGATATAATGTTCACATTTTATAATGGAACAAGAGGTGTTCAAGAAGTGGCATGGAATTTATGCTTTAATGAATATGTAAATAAATTTATAACATTTTATTCTTGGGTTCCTTCTATATCTACAAATATTGATAATATGTACTTTTCTTTTAATAGAAAAGTTTCTAAATGGATAGCTAAATTAGCAAATAATAGTGAAAGATATAAACCAGCAAAAGGAATTGTATTATCAAATATTACAATAGATAATTACTATTTAAATAAAGAAGCCACTTATGCTGGTAAAAGAAGTAATTATTTTACTATAATTAAAGAATATAGTGAAATACCTAAATATAAATCTGAATTACGAAAAATTGAATCTAGATTAGTTGAAGTAAAAAAACTATTAAAAGATGAATATTATAAAAATATAGAAGAGAAAAAAGAATTAGAAAAAGAATATAAATCTTTAAATAATGCTATAAATGATTTAAAGAATCAAATAAAACAACTAGAAGAAAACTTGGATCAATTTGTAATTGATTTTGAATGTGATCTTTCTTATAGAAACTTTATTGATGATAAAATTAAAGTAAAGAAATTTTATTTAGATGAAGATGATCCTTATTTAAAGTATTTTACTTATGATCAAGAATTAAATAAATTAAAATTTAATTTATTAAAATATTTAATTAATTTTGATGTAGATATTTCAAAAGTTGAAGATCCAAAATCTTTAAGAGATGAATTTAAAAAAGTATATTATTCTAGAAAAGATAAACCTTATTTTACTAAGAAATATATGTCTCCAATATTTGAAGTTAATGCAACAGCAGAATTAGTTAAAAATACTTTATATAAAGATTCTGATTCAAATCTTTTTAATAACCAAAAAAATAAAGAGATAAAAACACTTGATCTAGGAAAAGAATCTAAAAAAATAGCAGTAACTTTGGAATGTTTATTAGATGATTATGAAAGAGATTCTTTATTTTCAACTGATTTTTGGAAACATGGTCAAGGAGGAATATTTGATTTACAAGATGATATAAAACCAACACATTGGTATGGTGAACAACATCCTTTTGAAATTGAATTTTCTGTAAATAAAGATATAGGTATTTTAAAAACATTATCTAATTTAAAAATAATAAGTAATAATTCAGAACCAGATTCAATACATTTCACAGTTGTTGGAGACCATTATGAATGGTCACAAGATAAACCAAATATTTATTTTAGACAAGAAGCTACTAAGGCTTTATTACAAAAAAATGGATATGATATTAGTTATGATAAACGATTTAGACTACATCCTGTAAATAGACTTATAAAATCAACATATTTATTAAAAGAATATGAAAGACAAGATTCTTTAGATGATTTATATGATACTTATTATGGCAAAGAAAATAGTGGATATAATTATCATAATAGAACAGGTAGTGAAATAAAATATAATAAAGTTTTAAATGAATATAGTTTAGTTGTAAATCAAAAATTAGTTTCTATTGATGATAGAAACAGTGTTGCAACTGGAGATATTGAAGAAACTGGAACAAAAGAAGAAACAGGAAGATTAAGAGGTAATATGTATTATGATCAAGGATTGTTTAAAATTGAAGTTAGACCATTTTATGTTACCCAAAAGAATGAATCAAAAAAAGAATGGGTTAATTCTGTTCCTCCTATTTTATTTCCAAAATCTGGATTTATACAAGAATCTTTAGATATATCTAGACCAATTGATTTATATTCTATAAATAATAATAATAATAATAAAAATGTATTTTTGATGAATTTAGAAGATGAATTATATACTGATTATAAAGATGTAAACAACAATATGTTTAAAAATGTTTGGAGTTATATAAAATCAGCTAATATTTCAGATACATTTATAAAAGTAAGATTAAGATATACAGGTAAAAAACTAACTATTATCAATGCCATAATATCACTATATAATAAAAACTAATGATAGAAAACGCTTTAACAAAAATTAAAGCTCCTCAAATTCAAAGCATTCCTATGTCATTTGATATAGGAAATGCTTTGAATGAATTAAAAACAGTAGATGTTAAGAAAAAAGAAAAATCTTTTTTAGATAAATTAAGAAGTGCTGAATTAGGATTATTTGATAATATAGAATCTGGAATATTTAATAATCTAAGCAAAAATTTTTCTAAGGATTTAACTGGAGGCTTATCATCTGGTTGGGGAGCAATTGCAGGTTTAGCTCTTGATAGAACAGATAATCAAGATAAAGAAATAAATTCAACAGATGTAACAACAGGAAAAATAAGAAATGCTGCTATTGATATGGCTTTAGCTAGTGGAGATCCTGTTTCAATGGCTATTGGAACTGGTTTAAAATTTATAGATAGAGCAGGTGGTTTTAGTGATTCCTCTGAAGGATTAGGAGGATTTACAGATGCTGCAAATGCTGTAGGATCATTTATTCCTGGAATTGGTTGGATAGGAAGAAACACAGAGTCTCTAGATAAATATTCAAATGTAGAAGAATCTGGAGCTTTTGGACAAATGTTAAGATCTGATGATTATAACACAGCCACAAAAAATCAAGATGGAACATTTCTTTTTGGAGCAGGTAAAGCAAATGCTGTTATAAATGAACAAAATAGAAGATTGGCTTTAGCCGATGATATAATAGAAAATAATAAAGAAAATGCTGATGCAGCTGTAAATACTATGCCATTAGTGCATAATAAACTTATTGGAAAGAAGAGAGGTATTCATTCTCTTATGACTGGAATAAATGCCGTTAGAGCAAAAGATGGTGGAAAACTATTTACATATTTAGATAATAAACCATTAAAAGAACAAAAAGGAGGCATATTAAACCAAAACCATAAACATTATGGAAGTTCAATAGTTGAACATCCTAATTTTAGATACGATTATAATGCTCCTAAACCAGTATTTAATTGGGATAATTATAATAAACAAACATACAAACCACATATTGAAGATGAAAAGCAATTTGAATTAGAAAAAAAAGGAGTATTAACTAGATATAATGCTTTTTACAATGCTTTAAAAAAGAGATATGGAAATGAATATCCAGAAAAACATATAGCTAATTTAGCTGGAATGTTAACAGCACAATCTTTACAAGAATCTGGTTATGAAATACCAAAAGACAATAATCTTTATGGTCATAAAGAAGATGGGGTAAGAAGTAAATATTCTACTTTAGAAGGAGGTTTAGATTATCATTTAGATAATTTAAAACAAAAATGGCCAGACTTTATAAAATCAAAGACTTTAGATGAATATGTACATTCATTATATCAAGGAAAATATTTATATAATGCAGATGATCCAGAATCGGTATATTTAAATGCAATAAGAGGTACGTTAAACAGAATGCAATATTATTTAAATAATTCTGGAATACGTATGAACCTTAAATGTGGTGGTAAAACTAAAAAGAAAAATATTAAAAAATATCAAAATGGAGATTTATTATCTTCTTATTTAAAGGATGTAAAAAATAAAAAATATTATTCTGGATTTAATAAAGAAAAGGATCAAAAAACAATTGCATCTTATAAAAAAGGTGGAAATATAATTCCAGAAGGTGCTTTACACGCTAGAAAACATAATTTAGAAGAAACTAATGAAGATTTAAAAGGAAATATAACTAATAAAGGAATTCCTGTTATATCTGAAGAAGGTGGTAAAATAGTTCAACATGCAGAAATAGAAAGACATGAAATAATATTTGGAACAGAAGCAACTAATCAGTTAGAAAAATATCTAAAAGAATATAATTCTTTAAAAGAACAAGATAAAGATGTTTCTGAAATAGAATTAGAGTGTGGAAAATTTCTTTGTAAAGAGATTTTAAAAAACACAACTGATAAAACTGGGTTAATTAAAACGGTAGAGTAATGGAAAAGATACAAATAGGTCATAAAACCTTTAATGTTGAAATAGCAGATACTGATAAAAAAAGACAAATCGGTTTATCCAAAACAGATTTTTTACCTAATAATCAGGGAATGTTATTTTTATTTGATGATACACAAGATGAAGTATCATTTACAATGGAAGATACTTCTATACCATTAGATATTGTATTTATAGATGAAGATGGAGATGTTATTTCTGTTGCTAAAGGGGAACCATTTAATAAAGAACCTTATGTTGAAGATGATGTTGCTTATGTTTTAGAAGTAAATCAAAATTCAGGAATTTCTGAAAATGATTTTTTGGTATTAGAAGAAAATGAATCTTCAAAAAGTATGCAAGTTTTAGATTCAAAAGGAAAAATTCAATTTACAGTAGAAGACGGTAATAGAATTGTTTCAAGAAAAGAAACTAAAGTACTTATTAGAAAAGCTAAAAAAGCAAATAAATTAAAAACGGATTCATCTTACAGAGCATTAGGAAGATATTTATTTATGGTATTTAATAAACAAGATAATAGAGATGCAGAATATACAACAATCAGGACCACCTAATGAAACTCTCTCAACAGTTGGAAATATTCTTTCTTCAGTTTTTATATCACCAGCATTAGCCGGAGCAAAAATACTTAGAAAGTATATAAATAAAAGTAAATTTAATAATTATAAACCTACAAATTATAATTATAATCAAATAGAAAATATTGCACAAGCTTATGGTTTAGATACTGCTGGAATATATAATATACAAAATATAGTCACAAATCCAGAATTTCGAGATAATTTAACACCAGATTCATATGATTTTATAGAAAAGAATATGCCTGAAACAAATAAGGCAATAAATGATGAAGAATATGATTTAGATAGGTTATTTAAAGAATATTTAGATATAAAATCTTCTAGTTATGGAAATAATTGGACTCCAAAAGAAGATATGAAAGAATATAATCGATTTACTACAGGATTTGAATCTAACTTAGGAGGAGCTGCTTGGGATTCTTTTGATACATTTATAATGAAACCATTAGAAGCAATAGAATCTATTGGAAAAATGCCATTTAATTTAGTAAAACAAGGAGTTAAATATTTAAATGGAAAACAAAACGATCCTGAATTTTTTAGTAAATTAGGTAATTTTTATAAAGCATTAATAACAGGAGAAGAAGTAGAAGGTAAAGACTATACACAGTGGTATTTAGACACAGGGTTTGACAATGTATTACCAAAAGAATGGAGAAATAGTAGTAAAGGTGTTGATATTTTAAATTATGTTTTATCTGAATTATTAGATGTTTCTAATTATCTTACTTTTGGTACTGGATTGATAGCAAAAGGAGGAGCTAAAGGAGCAAAATTGGCTATAAAAGAAGCTACTAAACTTGGAAGTAAAGAAGCTGCAAAAATAGGTTCAAAAGAAGCTACTAAATTAGGCACAAAAGAAATAGCTGAAAAATCTGGAGAAGAAATCGGAAAAAGATTATTATCAAAAGCTTCTATGAGACAATTAGGAATAGATGCTGGTCATGCTGCTTTTGGTGGGGCTATAGCCGGAACATCTGTAGCTTATGATTTAAATCCGTTTTTAACACTTGGATTAAGCTTTTTAGCAAACCCAGCTGAAGATATTGTAAGATCTATATATAAAAAAAGAAAAATGAATTTTCAAAATTCAAATTTAGATAATATAAAAAGATCAAATTATGTAGAAAGAAATCCAAGTTCTGTTTCATACTCCACTGTAAAGAAACCTATTACACAAACTGCTACAAAAAAACCTATTAGAAATAATAACACAACAGCAGAGTTTATACAAACTAATACTGAAGTGCCATTAGTTAGATTTTCTGGAGAAGATGATTTATCAGCAATAGATAATTTATCAAAGTCTCCAAAAGAAATTAATTCTAAAACAATAGAAAAACCACAAAGAGTCCAAAGCCAATCTATTGCAGAAACTCCTCTTTTACCACCAGATTTTCTTTTGCCACAAGATATGCCACAAAATACATCTTTATCTAAAGATATTTCTTTACAACAAAAGATTACTTCACAGCAAAATACAAAAGCATATAATGATTGGTTAAATCAACAAATGCAAGATAATCAAAGAAATCAGCAAATGTTAAATGCCTTTGATAAATATATGAATAAAGGAAAATAAAAAACCTTTATTATTTATATATAATATAAAAACAATAAATTATTAAAAATAATTTGATAATAAAAATATTTTTATTATCTTTGTACATATAAATTTTTAATTATAATTAAAACAAAAAAATATGAGAATTAGAAAATTTCAACAAGGTGGCCCAATGGGTGGTGGCCAACAAGATCCACTCGTACAGATTGTAGAAATGGCTATGCAGGCTGTTCAAAACAAGGATGGCCAATTAGCACTTTCTGTTTGTCAAGAACTAATTAGCTTAGTTCAATCGGCTATGAATGAATCTCCTCAACAAGGTGGTCCACAGGGAGGTCCACAAGAGGAACAACCGCAAGAGCAACCACAAGAAATGGGTGAGCCAGTATATCGCCGAGGAGGTAGATTAATTAGACGTAAGTAATTGTCTTATATTAATCTTACTAATATTTTAATTATTAGATTTTTTATAAAAGGACAATTATTGAGAAATAGTTGTCCTTTTTTTTATTTATAAATAATTTATATGAGAAAAGTTAAATTTTTACAATCTGGGGGTAATGTAGATGTAAAAGAAGTTGTATCAAAAGTACAAGACCCAGAAAATGTTATTTTTAAAAAAGGATTTGTAAATCTAGAAGATGTTGAACAGCAATTAAATAATCAACTTGAATGGTTTATAAATTCCTATAAAGGATATGGAGAATTTACAGATGCCGATAAAGAAGAATTACGTTCTTCAATTAAAAAGTATTTATTTGGTTTAAAAGATAGAGATGTTTTTAAAAAAGATAAAGATTATTACAAATACAATACAAAAGATTCAAGTTATGATAATGATATTTCTAGATTTAGAAAGGAACCTTATGAAGAAATACAAGATGAAAAACTTCAATCTAATTTTGAAGAATCAGAAAAACATAATCCTGAAGTAAAACCTTCAGAAATTTCTAAAAATAGAAATTATTCTAATAATGATATAAATATTATAGCATTATCAATGATAGATAAGGTATTTAGAAATCATAAAAAACCAACTAATCCAGATTCTGTTAAATTAAATTCTGCATATAATTATATTTCACAAGCTGTTTTTGGAAAAGACGAAGCTTCCCCAGAAGAATTTGCTCAAAAATTTGGAGATTGGTCTAATGAAAATGAAGATTATCAATCAAACAATGGCAGATGGACAGGAATTAGACCAATATTATCTGATTGGGTTGGATTATATACTCCATTATTTGAAAGTAATGTTTATGATGCTATAAAAAATGAATATGCTCCACCTTCAAATTTTGAAACATGGGATGCCTTTAAAGAATATACAGATAAAATATTAAATCTAACTAAAAATGAAACATTATCAGAATCTGGTTATAATTATTTATCTGGATTTGGTTTAGGAGATTTATTAGGTAATTATACAAATCCAGTTCCTCCTAAATATAAAAAAATAATGGAATTCACAGGAGAAGATGTAGAAAATATAAAGAAAGGACTAGTATATGTTCAAAAGAGAATTGATGATTTAATGAATAATCCAAATAATTCAGAAGAATTACAGGAGGAATTAGAGACATTAAGAAAAATACAGAAAGGAGAATTAGAAGGATTCTCTCCAGAAAAGTATAAAGTAGAAATGAATATGGCTTTTTTACTGGATAAAATGAGATATTTCTTTGAAAAAGAAAATATAGGACTTGAATCTCAAAGAAATATTGTAAGAAAATTACAAGAAAAAAGAAATGAATTAATTCAATCTAGTGATGAATCTGCTCAAAATAAAATTTCTATTATTGATTATATTTTTAATGGTGGTTCAGAAGAATTAACTGATGAAATGTTGACTTCATTAGGAATTCCTGAATTGGGTGGATATATAGATAAGCCTTCTGATGAAGAAATTTCTGAAGAAACTTCTAATGAAAAATCAGAAGAAGTTCCAAGTAAAAAACAAGGAGGAGTTTTAAAATTACAAAAAGGTAGAAGATTTTCAAATGTTAAAATTTCTGATGGTTATGATTGGTATAATGTGGTTGGTAAAACAGCTCTTGAAAAATTATACAATAAAATGGCTTCTTTAAGTAAAGAAGATCTAAGACAATTTGTAAATGATATTAATGATCTTCAAAAAGAATTTTCTGTTGGAACTAAAAAATATACTTCTTTAGAACCAAAAACAAAATTAACTTATGATCCATTTACTAAAACATATCAATCAAAAATTTTTGGAGATGAATTTTTAGATGATGCTATAAATAATCCTTTATGGGAAGCACAAAAATCAGGAATAATAAAAGCACAAGGAAAATCTGGTGATCATAAAGGTGGTGGACCAGAAGGATTATGGGGTTGGCAAACAGATTTAAGAACAATTATTGGTAAAATAAATAGTATTCCAAAAGATATTTTAAATGATATAAATGGAAGAATATCTAAACTAGGATATAATATTTTTGGGGATGAAGGATATGGTGTTAATTTAATTAGACCATTAGAAGATCCAAATTTAAATAATCCAGAAAATCCTAATCCTAATCCTAATCCTGTTAATCCTACTAATCCAGATGCTAATCCTAATGGTGATCCAAATACTAATCCTGATAGCACTACTTTAAACGAAGAAATATTAGGAGAAGCTAGTACAGTAAATGAAAATCCACTTCAACCAAATTTAGAAGGTAGAAAATATAAAGAAAGATCTCCTATAGTTGATCTAATTAATTTAGGATTAACATATAATACAATAAATAATATAGAAGGTCCTGAAAGTACAACTCCTTTAGATCCAGTTAGAAAAAATGAAATTGTAACTGATAATTATTCTGTTCAAGCAGATGCTAATAGAAGATCTGCTGAAATTAGAAATACTGCTGCTCAAATATTGAAAAGTAATCCAGAAGATTATTTGGCAAGAATGACACAAATTTCTAATACGAATGAACAAATACAAAATACAGCTAATGCAAATAGAGAAGCCAGTATTGATAAACAAAGGGCAGCTGTTGTAGAAACAGAATATAAAAATGCTCTTGTTGCTAATCAAGTAGCAAATTCCAATAAAAAAGCAGCAGATGCAGCTTCTTTAGCAAAGAAAACTTTTAGAAATCAAGTTAGGAATAAAATATTAGATAATACAACTAGATATCTAAAAGATTGGGCATATAAGGGAGATTTACGAGATAGAGAAAATCTTGGTCTTGATATTGAAGAAGGAGTTAGAAATGCTATGGATGAATTATATACAGATGATATAAAAAGAGAAATGTTAAATAGTTGGAACCAAGAAGAAGGTAATACCCAATATGAAACATTTGAAGCTTTGACAAGAGATGGTAACTGGGCAACTGGAAAAAGATCTGATGGAGAAGCTTCTATAACTGCTAATATGTCATCTAAATATATTTCTGATTTAAATAAAATACAAAAAGATGCCACATTTAAATATGGCAGAAATTATGGTAGAAGAACTCATTTATATGATTTTCATAGAATATTTGATAATGGTAAATTAACTTCTTATTTAGCAAGAGGTGGTAGAACTTATTCTGAAAGAAAATGGAAAGAAATGAACAGAATAAGAGAAAAGCAAATAGATAAACAAGAAAAGGCTTATCAAAAATCTCTTGAAGAATATATGAAAAATGTTAGAGAAGATGTTAAGTTAAGTGCCAAAAAAGATAGAGATATGGCTGCATTTATAGCTTCTTTATATTTTAATAGATATAAATAATATGATACAAATTTTTCAAACAGGTGGAACAGCAACTCAATTACCAGATTGGACACCAACAACACCGATACCACCACTAACTGGATCAGGATATTCTCCATATCCTCCTGAAGAAATAGATTCAAATAATAAAAGTAAAAAAGGAGACAAACAAAAAGGAACTGATTTACTTCCAAAAGAAATATTAAAAAAACTTGTAACAGAGGGATTACCTAATGATGTTGATTTTACATTAAATGCTTTTAATGCTTTAATGAATAAATATGATAGCTCTTTAGATATAAATCCAGCAGAAATGAATAGGGATTTTGTTCAAATATTAAGTTTAACAAATAAAACATTGCATAATAAAGAGAAATGGACAAATATTTCTAAAGCAATGGAACAAAATAATTCTTTTGGTGAAACTGCTATGACATCTCAGGGATATGGTGTTGCAGAAATGAGAGATGGATCAATTAAATTAGTAACTCCAAATGAAGTGGCAAGAAATAATGGTAAATTTAGACTATTATCTAATAGTGAATTAATGGAATATAGAGCAAGAAATCCAAGAATGGCATTTAATGCTAGTTTATTTGATACATTAGATACAAATGTTTCTCCTAATAAATTTAAAGATTGGTTATTTGGATATTTAGATAAAGCAAATAAAACAACTAATGAATTTAGTTCCGATTTACAAGTAGAAGAAACAGGAAATATAAAATCCATGATATCCTTATTAAGTGATCCAAGTGTTGTAGGAGAAATAATTGGAAAAACAGAAAAAGGGGATCAACAATATACTATGGCTAGTGATTATTATAAGGTAACTAGAAAATTATCTTCTAAAGCTCAACAATTACAAGCCATGTTAAATAGTGCTGTTGCTATGATGCCTAGAAATTATAGAAATTATCTTCAATTAAAGGCAGCAGAAATGGGTAAAGATCCTCAGCAAGGTTCATCTGAAATATTATTAGGTATATTAACTGGTATGGAAGAGATAGATAATAAAACCACATTTGATCCAATTACAGAAAAAGAAGAAGGAACCGGATCTACTGGAGGAAAAGATAAAAAATCTTCTATGGTTGTTTCTAATCCATTTATTTATACTCTTAAAAATAAACCAGAAGCATCTGTATTTACTATTGGAAGAAGAGGTTCTGATGAAGCTCCAGGAAATAATGTAGAAATGATTGCTATGGCAATTCCCGGAAAAGGATTTAAAACTAAAGAAAATCAAAATGCTCCAAGCCTTGATTGGAATACAGTTAAACAAAAAACTGTTATTGGAGCAATTGGACACATGGATGACGCAGTTGTTATAATTGATGACGGTAATGGACATCCAATACCAAAGAAAATTAGTGATTTTACAGATAGGACAATGTTCAAAGATGAAAATTATCAAATTGTTCAATTACCTGTAACAACTAATGGACAATTAAATGTAGCTGTATTAAAAGAACTTGAAAATTTAATTGATGCTTTTCAAAATGGTACAACTACACAAAAAGGAAATTCTTTAAGAAAGAGAATACAAGCTGAATTAAAAAAATCTGGACAATTAACTGTAGCATTAGAAAATGAAATTAAAGAATATGTAAAACAATCTGGTGGATATTTATATTTTGATCCAGCTCATCCTGAAACATTATTGTTTAATCCTAAAAAATGTGGAACTTTTATAAAGGCTAATGTTAGAATAGGATTAGATACAAGATCTCCGTTTTTAAGATTTTTTGGAGCTGGAGATGTAACCAGTTTAGAACAAATAAAGAAATATGCTGATGTAGATAAAGATTTTTCTAAGAAATCATTTGAAGAGATTACTGGATATAAAGATGCTGACACTCTTTTCTTAGCAGCTGTATATATACCTGCTGTACCAAATATGGTAGTTAATTCATCTTATTTCTTTAATGAAGGACGTCCTTATTCAGAAAAACTTACTGAACAAGATATTGCTGTTTCAGATATTGAAAGAGAAGAACAAGTTGTTCCAAGATCTGTAGATACTGAAGGAGCAAATGCTTCTGATTTATAATATATAACAATGTATAAATATGAATGATAAAAAAGAATTTGATTTTTTTCTTTTAAGTCAAAATAACAAAGACGTTGCTGTAGCTGATTATAGGCAACAAGGCTTTTCAGGGGAGAATGTACAAATGCTCTCCCCTGAAGAGTATAAAAAAAGTCAAAAGGTCCAAAATATGTTTAAAACGAAAGAAGGAAATTTTGACGAGAAAGCTTTTGAAGATGCTTATAAGAAAAGTATATATGAATATAACAGATTAGTAAATCCTGATGAAACATACCCAGAAATATTTAGTTATTATCAGCCAGAAGCGTTTTTACCTTCTAAAAATAATAGACAAAAATATGTTATAAACAGACCAACAACAATGGGTGTTATGTCAGTAAATCCTTTTGAACAAAATAAAGGTGTTGCTGGTATAAATGTTATTTCTGAACCAACAAAAACAGTTTCTGAAATTGCTCAACATCAGTATATATATGATCCTAAAGAAAATAAGTTTCTAAATAAAACTCCTGAAGATCTCGGTTTGAAGTATGTTTTTGATGATACATTAATTTTAGCAACTTGGGATGAAGATGGTAAACATTTAAACGAATTAGGTGAAGAAGTTGAACATCAAAAAGGAGAATATAAGTATGATGAAACTGGTAAACCATATTATGAATATGCTAGAGGAAAAAGTACACTAGGAAAACAAGTATTAAGTGTTGGTAACATATTAACAAGAGAAGATACAAAAATAAATACCTATGATTTTATAGACAGTGATGATAAACAAAAATCAATTGCTGGTACAGTAGTTAAAAATGGTATTTGGGCAGCTGCTCACTTTATTCCTGGAGTAAATTACGCTGCTTTAGCTTTTGATGTATTACAATTTGCTCCTGCTGTTGCTGGTATAGGATATGGTTTATTAAATGCTGCTGATACTGGGGTAGGTAAAATAACAGGAACTAATTTTATAAAAGATGTTGAACCACAGTGGTTAACAACTTGGAAAGGGATAACCGATAAAAATTTAACTGCAGGTGTTTCTGAATATTCTCAACAAAATTTATTTACTTGGGAAAATATGATAGGCTTAGTTGGAGATGTTGTTGTCCAATTAAAAGGACAAAATATGATTTATAAACTAGGCAGTAGAGGATATGAAAAGAAAGTAGCAAAACAAGTTGAAAAGCAATGGGCAAAATTTGCAGATAAATTAGACGATGCTGTTGATGTTGCCGGTGCAACAAGTAAATCTGTAAAAACAGGTATACCACAAGTTGTTTTTGAAGGAATGCCATTACCTTATACAAAAGAACAATTAAAAGAGGTTGTTAAAAGAAGTGTTATGATGGAAGCTAATTTTGCTCCACATAGTACAACTGGTGAAATGGCTTCTAAATGGTATATGGCAATTATGTCAGGAGCAGATTCTTATTGGGATGCAAGAGAAGCAGGTTGGAATAGTGATATGGCCGGTGTAATAGGCTTATCTATGGTTGGAATGTATCGTAAAATTTTAGATTTACCTTATGCCGAATGGGTATTTCCAAATAAAGAATTAAATACATTAGCTTTAAGAAAAACAATTTCTGATGTTGTAAAGGACACAAAAATAGTAGATGCTGGTATGAAAGCGGCTATGAAAAAAACACCAAAGGCAATGTCAGCATTTCAAAAAACACTTACTGGAACAGTTGAATCTTCATATAAACAAAACTTAAAGTGGTATCAAAAATTTTTAAATAAATTTAAAAGAACAAAATCTTTTGATAAAGCTATTGAAAGTCAAGATAAAAAATTTGTTAATGGTATAAAATTATTTTTTTCAAATGCTGGTGCTGAGGCTTTAGAAGAAAGTACTGAGCAATTAGCACAAGATATGATTTATCAAGGATTTAGTTTTTTATATGATACTTGGACAGAAAAAACTCATGATGATTTAAATCTAGCTTCTTGGCATAAAGGTAATATGTTCCAAACATATTTAATGAATGCTCTTGGTGGTGCTGTTGGTGGTGCAATTGGTGGTATTACTGGAGTTAGAAACTTACATAAAATTTATAAAGGAAACGGTAATGCTGATCAAAATCTAATTGCCGCTATACGGAATGGTCAAAAAGAAGATTTAATTTCAGAAATTAGAAAAATTCAAGGAAAGGATAAAGGAGATATGGGAGGATTTGGTAGTAATGTTTTATCTGCTGAAGTAGATGAAAAAGCTTCTACTACTGATGAATATGTTTTTAAACCAATTTCTGTAGCTGAAAATAGATTATCTCAAAATCAAGTTGTTGCAGATGCTCTAGTAAATCAAATTGAAGTAATTGATGAAATAATAAATTTAGAAAATTTAGATTTAACTGATCAAGACGTTATTAAAAAGACATTACAAAAAGAATTAATGTTTAGTCAAATATGGGGTTATAGTGAAAACTCCCCTATATTTACACAATTACTTAGAGATTTTGATAGATTGTCTAGGGAAATTGTACAAACTAGACTTGAATTATCTTCATTAGAACCAGAAACAGATCTTCAAAAAAGAAATCAAGAAAAAGAAGATAAAAACGAATTTTCAACAGATGTAAAAAGAGAATTCTTAGAAAAGAAATTAGCCGCTTTAAGAGAAGAAAGATCTAATTGGATTGAAGGTGGTAATAGAACAGAAAAATATGCTTCTTTAGCAATATATTCAATGATGCCAGCATTAAGAGATGTTGCAGTAAATGTTAGAGAATTTGCTAAATTTAGATATAATGTTGATTATGATGATGATATATCTGAAGAGAATAGAAAATACATTGATGCAGAATATGAACATTTTGTAAATAATGGTGGAATTGATTTATTAATAGCTGAGCATAAAGCATTTACTGATGCAAATCAAAAAGTATCAGATTCTATTCCTTTAGCATTAAATTGGAGAAGTGCTTTTAGACTAGCAAATGAATTTATTTCAGATTCTGTAAATGATATGGTAAGTTCATTAGAAGAGAAAGGTGTTTTATCAACAGAAGAAGCTACCAAATTTAAAAGAGAAGGACATGGAGGATATGATCTTGTTAAAATAATGTCTTTATTAGAAGGAAAGGAAAATTCTTCTGAAATAGCTAAAGATTTATTATTAATAATAACTGAAAAAGTTAATAAATTACATACTGAAAAAATACCAACAGAAGTAAATAATATTGTATTAAAATTAATTGATCAATTTTCAGAAGTAATTAGCAATAGATTTTCTATACAGGGAGTTAAAAATTCTGAAGATTTAATTCAATTACAAAATGCTAAGCATATTTCCAAAAATAGTGCTGTAACAAAATCTGATGTTTTAGCTTGGACAATGTTTCAAGCAATGATGCAATTAGATGAAGAGTCTAAAAATAAAATATTTGGAAATGAACAATTATCAGAATCAGCTAATCCTTCTGTTATAAATTATGCTATTTATCAAATAAAGAATTTAATAACTAAAGAAGCTGAAATATCTGAAAAAGATAAAAATACTTTAGCTACTTATCTTATAAATGGATTATTTGGTGATAAAAATATTCATCAACAAAAAATAGTTGAAGTAAGACAATTAATTGATAATGCTTTTTCTTCAAAGGACTTTAATTCATTTATTGAAAATTATATTGGATTTTTAGAAACGAATGAAAAATATGAAGTCTTTGTTAATGAGGTACTAAATAACCAATATTTAAGAGCCATAATGGCTGCTAAAAAAATATCTATGGAAAATTATGGTGGAGAACTTATTAACGGATATGATCACCACAAGTTATCTGATTTAGCAAAGTCATTATCTGATTTTACTATAAATATAGGTAATATTAGTTCGTTTTTAGAAAATACTAATCCAGATAATTTATTTGGTCTTTTTAGGAGTTTTTCTACATTATTAACAAGTAAAGATACTCAAAAGGATAGAGTAGGATTTTTCACTCAATTATTTAACAATTTTTCTTATATTTTTAATCCAACATTTAATGCAGAAGCAACAAAAGCAATTAATGATAGTCAAGATTTAGAAAGTAAAGAAGAAAAAGAATTAGATACTTTAACTACAAATGATATAAAAGAGCAATTAGAAAATGCTAAGAAAAAAGCAGAAGAAGAAAGATATAATAAAAATAAAGAAATAGATGCTTTTAAAAATAAAAATATAAATATAAATGGATTATATTTACTTCAAACATTACTTGACAATGTAAATACTTTTCAAAAAAGATTTAAAAACTATAAATCACAAAAAAGTAGACAAGCAATATTGGATATTTTCAATAAATATAAAATATTTGGTGATAAGGAACTAAATATGGCAGAGTTTATTGACAAAATTAATGATGAAGAAATTTTTACATCTTTTTTAGAAAATCATATATATAATGAAGAAGAAACCGCTCTTTCTGAATTATTAAAACAATATTCAGATTATAAGAAAAATCAAAAAGCAATAGAAGATTTAGATAAAAAAATAGCAGATATATCTGAAAAACTTATTTCTATTTCAAATAATACTTTTGTTTCTGTAAATGAAATAAATAAAAGAACTTCAGAAAATTCAATAGAACCTTCTGAAGATATAAAAGAGGTTTTTACAGATAAAACATTTACAAAAGAAGATAAAGCTCAAATAAGAGAAGCTATTAATAATTTACAAGATAAAACTTCTGAAGAATCTGAAGAAGTAAAAACACCTAGTTTAATAGAAAATATTTTAAAAGCATTAAGTACTGATGTTAATTTTTTAGATGTTTATAAAACATTTCATAAAAAACTAATTGAAACACCTTCTTTAGAAGAAATGGTTTTCACACCAGAAGAAGCAATTAACGCTAAAAGATTGTATGATATATTAAACACTGTTAGAAAAGTTTTAATTGCATCAACTACAACAGATTCTAAAATATTTGGAACAAATTATGGTTATAATTTCACAATTAATAAATTAACAGAAAATCTTAGAAATAGCGGTTTAAAAACACAAACAAAAGAATTATTAACACTATCAGAAGAAGATGCTTATCTTATAATGGATTATCTTAGAGATATGCAAGCTAATTTAGCTATGACTATAAGATTATCTAATTATAATACAAATAATATTCTTAACTTTGTTCCTAAGACCAGATTAGCAGTATATTCAACTTATGCTAAAAATTTATATACTTTTGCAAAAAGTAAAGGTATAGATTTAGATCCTGAATATAATGATGTTTGGTTAGATGAAATTAATGCTTTAGATGTTGATAATGATTATAAATCTGAAGATAAACAACAAGAAGTTTATAAAGCATTTGAATCTATAGCTAATTCAATTAGAAAACATTTTAATGATAAAGATAATTCTGAAATAGCCGAAGAAATATTAGACTATGTTTCAAACGCTACAGAAGGAACTACAAATATTGATAATATACATCAAGAATTATTAAGAAATGTTTCAGGAAATATTAGTCCAGAATATTCGGAATCAACAGCTCATGATAAAGCGCAATTATTATTAACAATTGCAACAACATCATCTGATGATATTAAAACAATCTATGATGAAATAATTGAATTTGGAGAAGTATATCCAACTTCAGAACAATTAGAGATAATAAAAGGAAACATAGGATTTATAAATAATTCTGAAATATGGAATATTTATTTAGAAAAACTATATAATCAAACATGGCTAAAAGAAAAAAAATCACCTAGAGAAGTTCAAAATCCATTATATAAAAATATTAGATTTATTGATTCTGGTGCAGGAGCTGGTAAAACTCAGTCTGTTGTAAGAACTACTATAAATATTGCTTTAAAATCAGATAAAAAGATAGCTGTAATAGGTACAGTAGATAAACATATAAACAGAATTAAGGAAAGTCTAGAATCATTACAATCAAATCCAAATGTTATTTATGATAATGCTTCTATTTCTAAATTAAGAGATATTTATCCTCATACTAATGGAGAAGAAAAAAATGGATTAACTGCTAAAAATGATAGTGAGGTTATTTATAATAAAGAATCTCAAACATATGAAATAGTTACTCCAAATGATGGTAAATCTTTTAAAGAATTAACTGGACAAAGTGATCCATTGGATGGGATTGATATTATTATAATAGATGAAGCAACTTATTTGTCACAATCTGATTTAGTGATGTTAAGTCATTATGCTGAAATGACAGGTAAAACACTTCTTTTATTTGGCGATACTCATCAAGCAGGCAATCCTTCTGGATTAAAATTAACGTCTAAAGTTGGTACTCCATTAAATAAGAGTACTAGAATAGATTCTAATTATAGAAGCGGTTCTAGAGTAAAAAGAAATAACCAAAGTATTATAAATAAAATCATATATGATTTTGAAAAATCTTTAAGTAAATCTCCTGTTTCAGAAGTTTCTGATTATAAAGATTCTACTTTAGTTAGATCTGTTGCATTAGAATGGAATCAATCAAATAAACAAGGAGATAAGTTTATAAATGATACAGATTCAGATATTGATAATGTTTTGAAAAAATCTAAGGATAATGAATTTACTTATGCTATATCTTATAATTCTAATGAATCTAAAGAAAAAGCAGAAGCTTTAAAAGAGAAATTAAAACAAAAAGGAATAGATGAAAATAAAATAACTGTAATATCTCAACAAGATATACAGGGTTCAGAGTTTGATTATGTATTTAGTTTTGCAAATCTTTCTTTAGATGGTGATTTAGTTCAATCTGATTTAGAGGTATTTAATGTTTTAAATATGCTTCTTACAAGAAGTAAAAAAGGAACTTTCATTATAAATGAAGGTAATTTAAATCTTATTTCTAAAGAAGCTAAACAAGATTCTACATTTAATTTATTTGAAAATTTACCAACTGCTGCAAAAGAAAACTTTATAGAACAGAAAAAGGTAATTGATGAATTAATTGGAGAAGAAGGAGAGGAAGAAAATCCAGAAGGTAATAAACCCAGTTCAACAAATACAGGAAATAAAAAATCTAAAAAAACTAAACAAAAAGAAACTCAACAATTAGAATATAATGATGAAGGTATTATTACTGGAACTGGTTCTAACTCTAGTAAATCTACAAAAAATACAACTAAAACTGGTGGAAAACCTGTTAAAAAGGGAACGGTTACTATAGAAGATAAATCTATTACAAACTCTAATTCAAAAAATAGAAAAGATAGTTTTAATACAGCATTAAAAAATGACACTACTAAAAATGGAGAAAAACCAAATGTATATCAAATTAATTCATCTATTGTTACATTAGGTATACCTAAAAATTCTATTCATGGAGAAAATAAAGGAAATTTATCAACAGTAGTACAAGAAATAACACAGACTTTTAAAGGGAAAAAATCATATACAGCATATGATACTGTTGCTTATTCTATATTATTTAATGATTATGGCAACAGATCTTTTAATTTAAATGGCTTTTTAGAATTTAGAAATAAACTTATAAAAGGATTTTATAATATTATTTCTGATAATAAAAAATCTTCAATAAAAGAATATTTTGAAGATTTTATTTCTGAAGACATATATAAAAATACATCAGAAATATATCTTTCTATAGAAAGCGGTCCTGATAGTCAACATTCAGAAACACTAGAAGATGTAAATAATCAAAATAATTTTTTAAATAGCTTAACTGTAAATATAGTTAGTAAAGGAAAAATATATAAATTTTCTATAGGAAAATTCACTTTTATAGAAACTATAGAAGAATTTTTAGAATCAGATATAAACTCACAACAAAATTTTTATGATAGTGTTTTTAAGGAAAGTCCAAGAAAAACTTTATATTTAAATACTATTGAAAAAATCAAAAAGGTTTTTCCAAAAAACATAAATCAAAGTTTTGGAAGAATAGCATATTTTCAAAATTATACTGATGCACAAGAAAATGAAATTGATTATGAAAATACAACACCAAGACCAGTTGTAAAAATTGATAATGAAGTTTATTTGGTAACAAGTGAATTTTTTAACGCTAATGAATCCAGTAGATTATTCGATGAATTAAATATAGATCCTAAAAATCCAAGACAATTTTTAATTAAATTTTATCATTCTAAATCAGTAGATATAAATGGATCTTTATTAGAGGCTTATTTTGGTGAGGATCAAAATGTAAGGGCTATTTTAATGTCTAGAAAACAAATATTGAAACCAGAATTTGACCAGATATTTGAAAATATTTCTAAAAATATAATGGAAAAGATTAAAGGTGTTGAAGGAGGAACATTAACAGAAGATGCTAGAGCAGCAATAAGATCAATAGCTAAAAATACCGATAGAATATTTACAGCAAAAGATATGTTAGATATTTTTTATAGAATGATTTCTATTGGAAAGACTAATTTAACTTCAAATATAGGTATTTCTTCATTATATTATAATATTCTTAATAATATTCTTTCTTTTGAAGAAAATCAAAAAAATAATATTCCATTACAGATTAGAAAAAATCCAATTGAAGCAGATTTTAATAAAATAGAAGGAAAATTAGAAGAGTTAGAAAAAAAATTAAATAAAGAATCAACAGTATTAGATAAAATAGATTTACCAACATTTATATATAATGCTTTATTTTTCTCTGAAACTGGAATAGATATGAAGGGTAATTGGGAAGTTATATCAAAAATGTTGTATGATTTTTGTTTAGAAAAAGGAAGATATTTTTATCATGAAGCTTATATTTCTAATTCGGTTGATACTAAACAGACAGGTGTATATAAAGCTATTATTCCTTCAAATACAATTTTTATGAGAGGAAAACCTACTGGTGAACAATTTTATTTAGATGTAAATCCGTTTTTTAATAAAAACAATGAGGTTGATTTAAGTTATTTTAAAAAAGAAGAAACAAAAAAACCAGCAGAAAATAAAGAACCCAAAAAAGAAAAGTTAAATATATCAAAAGGAAAAATTGGATTAGATTCAGAAGAGAAGTTATGGTATAATGATGGAAAAGTTAATTTACAAATAACTGAAGTTCCAGAAGGATTTGATTTTAATGATTTTAATGAAAATCCTGATAAATATGATACAACATATGCTCAAAATAATGAGGGAGAAACTGTTGGTATTCAAATTAAAGAAAAGCAAAAAACTCCTGTTGAAAAATACTCTGAACCAGAATATGATGATACAACTAAAAAGCAATGTGTAGAAGATATATTAAAAATTAATAAAAATGAATCAATAACTATAGAAGAAACTTCAGATGGAACAATATATAGTTTTGAAGGTAATGTTATTGATATGAATTATGTTGTATTTTTTCAAGAGAAATTAAAAGAATTATTACCATATATAAATGAAAATAAAAAATCTGATGGAGTTTTAATAGGTGTAATGAAGAGAAAAACATCAGGATTAACAATATATCGAATGTTAGGCACAACTTCTAAATCAATAAAAGATAGTTTAAAAATATTAGATACTGATATGTCTGATAAAAATAAGGCAGAAGAGATTTTTAAAGAACTTGAAGATAAATTAACAGAACTAAAAGATAAAAATAAAAATTGTAACTAATCTATGACAGAAATATGTGTTAAAAATGATATTAATCCTATATTAAATGTAGCAAATAATCTTTCAGATAATTTATTAGAAAATAAACCATTTAAATTAAATTCTATATTAACAGATAATTTATATAAAGATTTTAAATTTTCTAAACAAACCATAGAAGGATATATTGCTAAAGTGCAAGATATTTTAATATATAATGAAGATTTTATAAAAAAAATAGGAGAAGATGAAAATAAATTTAATGAAATAATAGGTTATATTAAATCCAAACTAGAAAATTTAACACTAACTGAAAAAACCAAATCCATGTCTTCTTTAGATTCTTTTTTATATAAAATTTTAGGTGAAAATATTTCTGAAATTAAAACCATAAAAAATTTATATAAAGAAATATTAATTGATTCTTTAATTGATAATGATGTTATTAATTATGAAGATTTTGGTAAAAGATTTAAAGAAAAAATACGAGAAAAACTAGAAAAAATTGGTTTTGATGATTCTGTAACTATTGATTTATTTATTCAAAATACAGTAAATGATTTATTAAATAATGAAAAGTTTAGAGAAAATCTTTTTTTAGATCAAAAAAGAATTATTGCATTAGTTGGTGGATTAGATTTATTTATGGGAGATACTACGGTATCTCCCATAAATAAACTTATTAAAGTAGATACTAATAAGTTAATATCTGGAGATGGGAGGTATAGTTTTGATACTAGTTATGCAAAATCATATAATCAATTTTCAGATGAAGCAGAAGATGGATTAGATTATGTTGGGGAAATATCCTTAGCTTGGTTGGATAATTTAAAATTATCTTCCGGTCAGTATATTGGTGGTAAAGCATTAATAACATTATTTAATAGATATAAATCTGATATTTCAAAAAAAGCAGAAAACGGTAGAATTTTAAATGCCAATGAATTTATAGCAAAATGTTTAAAAAATATTCAAAAGGGTAATTTTTCAGAAAAATTTACTGAATATGAAAGAGAGACATTAAAAATTCTTGCTGATAGTATTTTAAATTTAAAAGAATCTCCAGATGATTTATTTAAGGATAAATCTTTATCAATAGAATTAAGAGACACTTTAACAAACACTTATGCCCAAGATTATTTTACTATTGATATAAATGGTACAGTAGTAGAATTTAAAAGTGCTACAGATCTTGTATCAGATACTAATGCCTATAAAGCAAGAAATAATGCTAATTCACATGTAAGTAATTTACAAGGTAATTCAGATATTTTGGATTTTGTAACTATTAAATCTGATCAAAAATATAAGGGTTTTGAATTAAGAATAGGTAATGAAGAAAAAAATCCTCAACCAATTAGATATTTTAATAATGGATCAATTGAAAATGTACCATTTATTTTAGCAACAAATAAAACTAAAAATAAATTTTTTAATTATTTAAAAACAACTAAAGTTGATGGTGAAACATATGTTGAAATATTTACAAAAAATGATAAAGAACTAACTAAAAAACAAAAAAATGCTAAGGAAACATTTCTTTATGTTTTAAATACATTTTCTGGATATAAGTTTTCTGAAGATTTTATAAATGATCCGGATATAAAATATTCTGGAGATGCTATATTTAATAGTATAAAAACAACTGTTTCTGGAAATGATTATTCAAATGATTCTAAATTAGCTGCTTTTTTATATTTAGCTTATCAAACTGCTTTTGTTGCTAAAGTAAATTCTGATAACGAATTATTAAATGCAATAAAAAATGAAGCAACAAATATAAAAAATAATAATAGAGGAGAAAACATAAATTATAAATTATTTATGTCTGAAACTCAACAATTACAGGCTTGTGATAATTGGGATGTTCTAAAAATTATAGGAAATTTAACTTCAACATATTATGGAGACAATAAATCATCTATAATAAGAATAAATAAAGATAAATCTTTACCAAAGACAAGATTAAGAAATGTTTCAAATGATCATAAAGCAATATCTGCAAAATCACTAGATGAATCAGGTGATGGTGTATTAAGTTATAATATTTTTAGTAATGAAGAAGCATTAGCACAAGCTTCTCAGTTTTTAGGAGCAACAATAGATAATGAATGGGTAGAAGCAGATAAATTACCAGCTAAAAACAGAACAGAAATAGAAAAGAAATTGTATGAATTTGTTTTTAATGGAATATTAGATGATAGTAGTAAACAAGGATTATTACCATTTTATCCAATAACTATTTCGGATAAAACCTCTTTTTATTTTCCAACAGCTAATTTATCTAAAATAGATATTAATGGAAAATCTTTAAAAGACGTATTATATGATAGTAAATATGAACAAGATGGAAATTTGACTGCTTTTAATGCTATATTAAATAAATATATTGAAACTATTTTTGGGCAAGCACATCAAATAGCCACAACTATTTATGGAGATTATGATAATTTATTTAACTTAAAATTAGCTTTAAATAAACTTGCTGAAGGATATTTTTCTGATGATGAAATCAATTATTTTAGTAGTAAAAGTAAAGAATATACTGAAATAAAGTTAACAGATGAAAGGAGTAAATTTAATTTTCTATCAAAATTAGATAGTAAGTTTATTAACATATTAAAAAAACTTCAACAAATTCCAGCTAGTAGATTTGAAGAATATGCTGAAAAATATGCTGATGAACAAACTAAAGGAGACTATGAATATAAATATCCAGAATTTATAGATGGATTACACTATGTTCGTGATGGTGTAAACACGTATTTGCTTCTTCAGAGTTTATTTTATGATAAATATAAAAATTCAAGAGATATTTTAGATGCTCAGGTAATTTTAGAAGATAATATTTTATTTAGAGGATTTACTGGAGATGCTTTTAGAGGAGAAAAAATTAAAGGAAAAAACTTTAAAGAAGAAAAAATAGAAATAACCAGTGAAATTGCTAGAGATTTAACTTTAGATCTTTTAAAAAGAAACTATGTGAATATAACTTTAGGTCTTCCCTCTCAATATTCTGGATCAAAATTAGATGTGTCATCAGAGGAAATAGCTTTAATATTAGATCCAGAAACTAATAAAAGTGATTATTCAAAAAGAAAAAAATTAATAGAGAAAATTTCAAGATATGAAGAGAAATTAGCTGTAACACAAGCTAAACGTGCTGTTCCTCTATCTGCTTCAATAATAACTCCACAATTTAGAGGAGATAAAGGTGTTGGGAGAGATATGAATTTGGCAATTATAGAACCAGTTGAAATAACTATACCAAATTATGCTGGTTATGAAGGAGAATATGAAGTAACAGATGGTGCTGTTTTCATGAATCCAATAACAACATACATGTTTAATGCTTCATTAGGATCTTCAAAAGTTTTAAATGAGCATTTAAAATTATTTGCTGAGGCATATAATAAAAAGTTTGGTTCTGCTGTTTTAGCTAAATGTGCTGGTTTCCCTATAACAAATTTAGTTATGAGAGATTCTAGTTCTGGACCTAATTCTGCTCAGGGTATTTTTAAAAGAATGTTAAATTTTAAAACGGAGCATATTAATTCTATTGTAAAATCTGTTAGTAAAGAACTTGAAAAAAGTAAAAAACACAGATTTCCAGTTAGTGATTTTACACAAAATTCATTCTTTAAAAATCATAATTTTGAAAATGCTGTTTATAATCTAGAACAAATTACTGTAAATGAAGAAGATCATTCTTATATTATTCAATATTCAGAAAAAATAGAAAATAGAAAACCTCAAATAAAAGAAGTAAAAATACCATTTGAGAACATAACTTCATTATATGATATTTGGGAAGTACTTGGAGGAGCATTTACAGAATCTCTTGATGGTATTCAAAATGAAGCTTCTTTGGAATTAATTTATAATGGTATTGCTAATTTAAAGGAAAATTTAGAAGAAGAATACAATCCTGAAATAGTAGAAGATATTCGTAAAAAAATGGTTGATTTAGTTGCTTATCCATCTGCTATAAAAACAGGTGTAAGTAATGGTAATTCTTTAACAGAACAATTTGTAAATGATCCATTAAATTTCACTACTGTTGATTTTGGTATGGGGGGTATTCAAGGAAATTTCGATCATGTAACAGATGATTCAGATATAGCTTCTCCTGTTCAGATAATTTCTTTAATATCACAGGGTAATTATACTTATGATCAAGCATTAGTTCTACACGATGATTTAGCAAATTCCATTTTATATACTTATGAGAATTTAGGTATTAATTTAACAGCAGAAAATAAAGAAGAATTGTTTTCCTCTTTACAGAATTTATTCATAAATATTTATGAGAATGAACAGAACACTTCTTTATCAAATTTAGCTAAATTAAAAAGATTACAAGAAAATGGTAAAGACCTTAAAAATATATTAGAAAAATATTTACCAATAAGTTCTCCTGAAGTTTCAAATTCGTTATTTAGTAGAATAATCTCTATTATTAATTCTTCTTCTATAAAACAAAGATTGCCGGGTAATATGAACGTACTCCACCCTGCCCAAAGTACTATTAAGTATTATACTTTATATGATCCAGATTCAAAAGAATATAAAAGAGTATCAAGACAGGAAATGATTAAAAAATCATTATCAGATGATTCTTTTAAAACAGATGAAGAATTAGAAGGATTTATTTTAAATGCAAATAACACTGATCTAAATTTAAAATCATTTCAATTGTTTATTGGAGAAAGTTATTTTAAAATAAAATTTGAAAATAATAATCCAATTGAATATGAAGAAGTAACTATTGAAACAATAAAGGATTTAAGAGAAGCAAAAAAAGCTATTGCTGAAGGATATATCTATAGAAGACATTTTCAGGAAGATTTACAACCAAATAAAGTTGTTTTACAAGGAAAAGACAGTGTTGGAAATATATATTCTAATTTTTCTTTACATAATATTGCTGAAATGCAAGATTTATTTACTATAAGAGATTATATAAATGAGAATAAATTATTAAGCATAACAGAACTGTTTTCTCCCAATAATATTTCTAATATTGAAGTTATTTCTACTCTTGGAAAAAGAATAGTTGGAACAATAACTACAAATAGAAATATATTATCTATAGATACTATTTTAGGTTCTTTAAAACAAGAAACAGATATAATTGCTGAAAGAGTATTTAATAATGAAGAGGTAAATATAGCAGTATATGATGAAAAAGGAAATGCGCAATTAATTCCTATTACAGTAACAGGACATGAAAATATTGCTGCTGAAGCTATAATATCTAATACTTTAGCTAATAAACTTGGTATTAAAAAAGAAGTTACAGTATCAGAAGTGTTACAAGGGAATTATATGAGAAATATTGTTAAAAATGAAATTAATAATTTAGATCATATAATAAAAACAATCACAGATGAAAATGATTTTGTTCTTATAAAAGGTAATACAGGAATAAAATATTCTTCAAATGAAAACTATAAAGAAAGCGCAGAATTAAATGATATAACAAGTACTTTTAATATTAGGAAAATTGGATCTAAATATTTTTATACTGATAAATCAGGAACACCAATAGTTGAAAAAAGAAATGATGTAAAGATAACATATAATAGACAATTATTAGTTTATATTGAAAATAATACAAACAATCAAAATATTACTAAAGAAATTGTTGATACTGTTATTTCTAATACTTCCGATTATTCTTATGTTGTTACAAAATATGAATTAGATCCAGAAGATGGGTTTAAAAATAATACTGATATTGAGTATTTAAATAAAGATGGTGAAACAGGAAATAGTAAGGCTATAGACAGAATAGCTAATAAAAGATTAGAAGCTTTTAAAGAATACTTAAAGATTTCTTCTGGTCGTATTCCAGCACAGAATATGCAATCTATTATGTCTATGAAAGTAATTGGATTTACAGGAAACCAATCTGCTAGTATGTATGTAAGTCCTATACAACTTTATTTACAGGGATCTGACTTGGATATTGATAAATCTTTTACTTTTTATAAAGAATTATCTTCTACAGGTAAATTAATACAATGGACACCATATTTTAGTTCAAATGATTCTGTATTAAAAGAATTAATTAAATTACCAATTAGATCAGAATTTGCTCCTTTAAATGCTAAAGAATTAGTGTTTGATAATAATTCTGAACTTGAATCAGTAAAAGATGCTTTTAAGCAGTTAAGAAGTCTTACTAGAAATTTTAGTGTATCTTCTATAATTAATTTATTGAATTCAGAAAATGGTGTAGAAGTAGCTAAAAACCTATTAGAAATAATTACTTTTTATTCTAATCCTGAAAATAGAACTATAGCTCTTTCTACTAAACTAGAAGAAAATGAATTAGTAGCTCAATTAGTAAATCAACATTATTTATACAACCATGGTAATATTGATTTAATTAATAAGGGATTAAAAAATAAAATAGTTTATTCTTTATATTATACATTAAATGATATAAGGAATTTATCTAGAACAATGGATCCAATTGGTACGGATAGATCAAAAAGAGTTTTACCAAAAGAATCAAATAAACCTCCAAAAACCCCATCTAATATTGAGTTTTGGGGAGACTTAACTGAAACTAATATGGTTGGTAAAGATAATATTAGTAGAACAGCTATTGGAAGTAGAAGTTCCTTTTCTATAGATTCAGCATTAAAAAGAAATCCCAATAGTTCTTTTAATTCAAGAGTTGGGAATAAAAATCGATTTACAGGTAAAACAATAGAAAAACCAACAATTACGTATACTTATGCTTTTGATAAAGACAATTCAAATAGCTATCAAATAAAGACAAAAGGATATGAAACTAAAGTTGGAGATCCAAAAATTTCATTTTTATCTAAAGAAGAAATTAAAGAAAGATCAGAAAATATAAAGAAAATAGAAACTCTTATTAAAAATGGAAAACAAGTAACAGACTCAGAGTTACAAGAATTATATGCAAAAGAAGTAAATTATATGGGAGATCCTGATAGTGTTGTTTCTATGTTGAGTGAATTTATTACATTATCTACAGATAATGCTAAAGAGCTTACTCTTTATAAATTAAATTGTGATCCTACAATGTCTACATTTTATATATATGGAATTATGATGGGTATACCATATAATGAATTATATAAATTTATGACACAACCTTTAATGTTAGATTTTGCTAACTATATGAAAGCAGATTTGTTTAATTCTAAATTAGAAATAACAGATTTAGCTTATGGTTTTAATGAGTTTATAAAATCTTTATCAAATAAGGATTATGAAAGATACAATGAATTATATTCTATAGGAGAAGAAAAATCAAAAGAATATCCAATAACTAAAAATTTTATTAAAGATAATGTAGCAAAAGATATAAAGCAAATAATAACTCAACAGCAACCTGTAACTTTTTTAGCAAAATCAATTGGTATAACTGGAGGTATTCCTGCAACTATGACCGATTTTATTATAGCTAAAAATAATATTGAAAGACATTATAATAAAACAGTTGAAGAATTTTCTTTCAAAAGTAAAAATGGTTCTATACCTAAAAAATTAGACTTAAAAACATATTTAAATGATGTTAAATATAGAAACAATATAGATGAAGCATATTATCAAGCGGGATATACAATTCATCCTTATAGAATAATTTATGATAATCCACATTATAGAAATATTTATAAGGTTATGGCGGATATTGATGCTGGATTTAGTAATACATTTAAATATTCTATATTAAGTTCAATAAATACTGCTGAAACAACATTTAAAAAAGATTTATTGAAAATAGATAGAGCATTAAATACAATGATGACTAAATTCTTTTTAGATCATATCTCTAAACAACAAATTAAGTTTTCCTTTGAAAAAGGATATAATTATTATTCTAAAAAAGATGGTAAAACAGTAAAAAATATAGTTGAAAAAAATAATGGATTAACTTTCTATTTAACTACTGAAAACGCAAACAATTTTAAATTATGGGTTGAAACTTCTTTTAAAAATTGGCTAAAAACAACCATAAAAGATAATTTCTTTGTAGAAAGATTAAGTATAACTGATTATATAAATTATGACTTTGCTAAAAATAGAAGAAAATCATTATCTTTGGGATTAGATTTTAGTAATCCAAGAGTTTCAGAAACACCAGAATTTGATTTATTAGTTTCAAATTATTCTAAAATAGCAGGCAATAATTCCCCAATTTATAGAATGAATGAAAATAATGAGAAAGTTTACTTAACAATTGATGATGTTTTTAAATTATATAGTTATATTGTTTATAATAATAAATCTGCTCAAAATAGTTTTTCTAAACTTTATGCTGCTACAGATCCATTAATTTATAAACAAATAACAAATCCAACCATATCTACAGAATATAATAACTTTATATCCAGATTAGATTATGAAATGGCTAAATTAAAAACAAGTGGAGAAAAGGAATTATTACTGGAGGACTATCCAATTATAAATAATATATTAACAAAATATAAAAATTATAAATTTAAGGATGGACTTGGAATGGGAAGTGAAAAAGTTATTAATGACTTGGTAACTGTTTGTTTAAATTTATATAAAGATAGTACTTTTAATACTAAATTAATACCAGTTTTAAATAGAGAAACAGGTATTTATACTTTAAAAGAAAAAACTGGTTTTGATGAAGATGGTCATTTAACATTTTCTGAAATATTTGATTATGATTTTATGCTTGGAAATACAGAAGCAGCTGTATTACCTATTGGATTAGGAGTAGATAAAAGATTTAAACCAAAGGCTAAAAACAAAGTAATTAATAAAACACAAGATGTAGTAAATATTATAAAGTCTAATAAGAAAAATTTAAATTCTTTATCAGAAGACATAAAAAACTTTGAATTATTTGAATATAATGGAAAAAAGTATTCTTTAAATGATATATTAGTTGATAAAAAAATTAATTTATCGGAAAAGAACATAATAGATTTATTAGAAACAATATCTTTAACAGAACAAAATACAATAAAATTAGATTGTTAATATGGCAATAACATGTATAAACAGAAATTTACCTGAGTATACTGAACTTAGCAGACTATCTGGACATTCAGATAGTCTGTTAAGTATTCAAGTATATAATCATATGTTAAATTCTAAAACAGGCTTAATGCCAACAATAGAAAAAATTGCATTTGATACAAGTCAGTCTTTAGCTCAGGAATATAATACTGACTTTAAAGGAAATTCATTATTTATAGATAATACGGAAATATCTAAATTGAATTTACAACATAGAGATTTAATAATAGAACCAACATCTCCTTTATCTAATAGGTGGGTTTCTGTAAAACACAAATCTACCATATTATCAGATAATAAATCATCTGAAGATATTCTATTAAATAATAAAAAGTTTTTATTACCAAAGAATAAAACTTTAATTATAGATTCATTTACTTCAAATTTAGAAAAAAGATTAGGAGTTGAAATAGAATCATTACCTATAGAAGTATTTAATTCAGAAACAGGAAAAGTAAATGCTGTTGGAGCAATTAAAGAAGGAAAAATTTTATTAAATTCTCAATTAGCTACAGATACAACAAAAGCACATGAATTACTGCATTTATTAATAGGACCAATGAAAATAACACATCCTAAATTATTTGAAGTATTAGCTAACACAGTTGAAAATATTCCAGAAGTATCTTATATGTATGATTCTTATTTTAAATATACTCAATTAGATATTATGGAAGAGTTAATTGTTGAAACAATGGCAAGATATTTAAATAATGAATTATCTGAAGAAAGTATGGAAATACTTGAAGATAAGGGAATGAAAGAGTTTTTATATGAATTAGGATATATTTTAGATACTGGTTTAGACACTTCTAAATCTTTAACAAAAGAAGAATTAACATTAGAATTAACAAAACCATTAAGAGATATATTTTTATCTCATAATGATACTTGGTTAGAACAATTGACTTCTTATGGTGAATTATCTAGAAATTTATCTAATATAAAATCTAATTTAATGCAAGAAAATTTACTAGAAGAAAATTGTATATAATATGAAAAATTGTACATATATATTACATTCCTATGATGGGTCAACAAAAACTTTTAATAATGAATATGCTTTAAATGAATATATTTCAAACAATATAGAATCTTATATAAATGAAAATGGAGATATAGTTTATAGTATATTAGATGATTCTAGAGTTAACTCATTTTTAAATAAAGTTCAAAATGAAAAACAGAGGAACACTTTAAAAAAGTTAACAGATTTAACAAAAAAAAGAGATTGGAAAGAAACAATTGGTGTTTCAAGAGTTGTTGAAAGTTTTAATTCTAATTCAGAATATAATTATTTTGATAGAATAAGACAAATTTATGAAAGTAATCCTAATTTAGATTCTTCAGAAGTTACTAAAAAAATAATTCAAGAAATTTCTGCCAGTCATACAGGTAGTTTTATTCACTCAATTTATGAAATTGTTGGTAATTTAATATATGAATTATCTAGTAAAGGAGAAAAAATAACTGTAGATAATTTATTAAAATTTGAAAAAGATTTAACAAGTGCTGTAACATCAAGTTTAGCTTCTATAAATGAAAAAATTGGAAAAGATGGATTAACTACAAAACAAACAATTAGAGAAGAAGATTCCAAAAACTCAAAATTATTAGCAACAATTAAGACAATAAATGAAAATTTAAAACATGGATTAAAAGTTGATAGTGATACTATAAAATATTCAATAGAAACAGTTACAAATGATTTAGTTGATTTTTTATCTAAAAATGGTCATATTGATCAAGATGGAACATTAAAATCATTAATGTTTTTAGAACAAAAAATAGTTTCAGATGTGTTAAAATTAAAAGGAAAAAATGTCACAGGTATATTAGATATGATGCTAATTAGAGAAGATGGATCTGTAGATATAATTGATTATAAAACATCTACAAAAGCTCCTTCTGAGTGGCATTCTAAAAAAGAATATGATATAGCATTTCAACAAAAATTATATGCTAAAATATTAAAAACAAATGGAATTGATAATATAAATGGTTTTATAATTCCAATAACATATTCCGCAGAAGTTGATAATAGTTATAATTTAAATAATATAAAATTAACTGAAGATTCAAGAACTCCTATAAATGTAAATAATCTTGCTGAGGATAATCAATTAATTATTGACACAACTATTGAAACATTAGTACCATCTGAATTTAAAAACTTTTTAAATCCAGAATTAAATAAGAAAAGAGAAACATTTATAGATAAATATTTTCCAGCTATTAGAAATAGAGAAAAAAGAGCTAAAGAAAATGCTGAATATTATCTTGAAAAATTTGGAGTAGATAATGAAGATGGTACTTGGACTTTTAATTATAAAAATAAAAAAGGAGAAGAGGATGAAGCAACTCTTCCATTGCCAGAAGCAATAGACTTTATTGCTAAAAATGTTACCGATTTAAAGGGTGTTTTTAGAGCCGGTAGAACAGCAAAAATTAAAGAAGCTATAATTGATTATAAAAATGGTAAAATGTCTTTAGAGCGACTAGAAGGGCTTGCTTTAACAGAACAAAATAGTGGTATGTTTAGTAAACATTTTATCAGACAATATGTAACTAATCCAAGATATGAATTATTAGATACTCCAGATTTAAATGATCAAGGAATTTTATTATTTCAAGATAAATTATCAGATTCTAATTCAACAAGTTTAGAAGTTGTTGTTATTTCTGATTTAGCTGTAAACACTATACAGAAAATGAGAGGTAAAAATAATTTATTAGGTAATGCAAGAAGTAATATTTGGTTTAAACAAGATAGAGGAACATTATTAGCTTCAACAAATGGTAATATTGAAGCAATTGTTTCTTTACATTTAATGGCTAATAAACCAGAACTATTTGGAGAAGGAACAAATTTTAAATTAAATAAAGTAACTGTTGCAAATATTTTAGCTTCTGAGTATAGTGTTGTTCCAATAAATCCATTAATTGAAAATTATAAACAATTAAGAAAAGATTTAAATGGTGATGTGTTTGAAGATATTCCTGAAAAATTAAATTTACAAAAACAAACAGTTCAAGAACAATTTAATGCTATAGTAAGATATTTAAGTCCAGAAGTAATAATGGATTTAACTCCATCGAAAAAAAAAGGAGAATCTTTATTAAAGCAAATAAAGGAAATAAAAGAAACCAGACAATCTTTTTCTGATATACAAAATATCAGAAAATTAATTTTAGCAATTAAAGAAAATATTCCTGATCTACAATATAGATCTAAACTGTTTGATAATGAAGTATCAAATTTATTACTTGATCTAGAAATGACTTATCTTGAAGATACTTATGGATTAGAAGATCAAACAATTGATGCTTTAAATTCAGCTATTTCATTTAAAAATGGTGGATTAACATCACTTTGGTTAGATTCTCCATCAAACATACATGATCCACATTTGGGAGCTATTCATAGGTTAATTCAAAGATCTAAAATAAATATTCAAAAGAAATATGCCCCATTTTCTTTTACACAAAATAAGAAAAATTTAGAGCTATTAGAAAAATGCGGATATTCTTCTACTGAAAGAAGATTAGAAGGTAATGAAACAAAGTATTTTAATAAAATTATTAGAAAAAATTCAGATGGATCTTTAGATAATGGTTTTAAGATTAAATTTATAGATGATATAGCAGATGAAAATTATAAACAATTAGCATTATATTATTTAGAGAAATTCTATATTGCAAATAGAAAATTAACCATAAAGAACTATGTATATGATTCTGCTGAAAAAGAAAGATTTAAAAATCAATTAAAAAATAAAAATAGTTTTGTTTATGATATTCCTCTTTTATTAAAGGATAGAGGTAAACTATCAGAAACTCCTGAAAATGTAAAAAATACAGTAAGGAAAACAGCCGGATTTTTTAAAGATGTATATGAATTAGCATTTAATAAAAATGCTGAAAATGAATTTGATTCAGAAACAGATCAAGAGCTATATCAACAAAGAGCAAATAAAAGAAATATAAATACTGTTTATAATGCTTTTAAAAATATGGCATTAAATCCAGCTGAAAGAAGAAAATATTTATCTAGAAAAGGGGCTGAATCGTTTGAAACCAATTTAAATACTGTTTTATTAAGTCAAAGTTTTGATACAATAAAAGAAGAAGAATTTGGTAAAATTCTTTCTGATATTTATATGATTAGTGATGTTTTAGTATTAAGTACTCTTGGTAAAAATATGTATGCTGATGGTTTATATAAATATGTTGATCAATTATTAAATTTAACTGTATTTGATAAAACAGAATATAAATCAGCAGAAGAAAAGAAAACACAGAGAATATTAAACACTATGAAATCTGCTGCTTCTAGAGTATTATTTACATTCAACCCAATGTCTTATATGCGAGATATTTCAGATGGTTTTTGGAAAGGATTTTTAGAAACAGCTGGAAAATATGGTTATGATGAATTAAAATTAGATAACTATATGAAAGCATTACAAGTAATGGCAACACAATTTGATTTAAAGACTGTTGAAAAAATTCAAATATTAAATGCCCTTACTGGAATGACTAATATGGACACTAATCAAATAGTTAGTAGAACTAAATCAGAAAAAACAGGTATGCAAGCTATTTGGTCAAGATATGCTATGTCTTCAATAACTGCTGGAGACTATGGCAATCGTATGACTTTTCTTATTGCCTATTTGATGCAAGATGGTATTTGGGATGCTATTTCTTATGATGTAGATACTGGTGTATTAAAATATGATATTACAAAAGATGCAAGATTTAGTAAATTATTTTCTGATTCTGATACTACTTCTGAAGAATATTTAAAACAAAAAGCTTTATTAAATGCTATTATTGAACAAAAAAATAAAGAAAATCCAGAAAAGCAATATACCTATTTTAATGTTATAAATGGTATACAAACTTTAGATTTTCCTTATACTAATTCAGAAATATCAAATATAAAACACATGTCTGATCTGATGTATGGTTTTTATGATAGGTCTGAAAGAATGAAAGTTAATGGATCTTTCTTTGGATCAATGATGATGCAATTTAGCACATATTTATCTGCTGGATTTGCAAGATATTTTCAACCTGCAACAGTAAGTAAAATACAAGGTAAATTTGTTCATCAAACAAATGAAAAAGGAGAAAAACTTTATAAACATTATATTGATGAAGAAAATGATGAATATGAAATAACAACAGAAGCTGAAGGAAATGAGCCATTAATGGCTTGGGAAGGAGCTTATCTTGAAGGGATTTTAGCTTCTGTGTTGTCTTTATATTCTGATTTAAGAGATGGTGGTATTTCTGAAATGTGGAGAAGTTTAAATTCTCCTGAAAATAAAATTGCTAAGAAAAATATGGCAAGATTATTAAGAGATTTGCTATTAACATTATTATTTGCTGGAATTATTAAAACATTATATAATACACACATATCTGGAAATGAATCAATTCCAGATATATTTAAAGTTCCATTATATGCTGTTGCATATGGTGCTTCTAATTCAGCTAAAGATATGCTTTTTATTAGAGATGCAGCAAATAGATTAGGATTTGGGGATGATGACTTTAGTAAAATGTCTATTCTACCAAGCTCAAAATCAATATATAATATGGTTAGTTCTGTAAATTATGTTATACGCCCTGATTTTGATAAATTTGTAAATTCTTGGTGGAATGCTTCTAAAATAATGACTAATCCTGATAAAAAGATATATTAATAAAAACATAAAAAAAAAATACCCCTCTTACCGATTATTCAGTAAGAGGGGTATTTTATTATATATAATCTTTTACATTTAGTATTCTTTGATTGGATGAACCTCTAAATCTAAGATTTAAATCTTTTTTAGATATATCAAATTTTGAATCTACTAGAGTATCTATATATTTTAGACATTCTTTTGCATATTCATTTTTTAATAAAAATTCTATTGTATATCCTGTCCAACACCAAATATTTTGCTTTTCGTTTAAGGTGTTTTTTAAGTGTTTTAAGAGCATTAAAAATTCTTGTGAAGGATTCTCCACAACCCAATAAAAAGGATCACCACCAAGCAAAGAGACCCCATCTAAATAAGGATTTTCTAATGCTTTATCAATATCAGATAAACTTTCTGAAAAAGATTTTCCTTGATTTGGGTTCCAAGTTTGTGGGGACCAGCAACCTTCACAATGATTATTACAACCTGCCATCCATATGGATGTTCTAATTCCAGGACCATTTTGTGAATCAATTGACTTTATTTGAATAATATTCATCCTTTAATATTTATTAATGGAATGAGTTTTTTTATTGGTTTAATAAAATTTGATTGTAATTGAATTACTTTATCAAGATCTTTATATACAGAAGTACATTCTTCTAAAGAAGATTCATTTTTAAATGTATTATATTTAACTGCTTGATTTAGTTTTTCTCTTTCTGTTTCTAAATCTAAACTATTTCTAGCTTCTGTTCGACTCATTACTCGTCCGGCACCATGTGAGCAAAATCGAAAATGTGAACCTAGGAATTTATTATTTTCACACTCAACGATATAAGAACCGCTTGTTTGTGAACCAGCTACAATTGTATATGGTTCGTTTTCAACATAACTAACTCCCTTGAAATGATATATTGTATTCATATATATTTTACAACAATTGTGCATTGTATCTATGTAGTCATCTTGAATAAGTCCATATGTGTACTGTCCATCCTCAATGCCATTCGCTACATTGTATATAATAGATTGTATAAGCTTGCGGTTATAATAAGCAAACTCCTCAGCTGAAAAAATCAAACTTTTTATATCCTCAAAACAACTCAAACTCTTTATCATTTTGCCAAGGTGTTGTAAGTCTTTAATTGAATCTAACTCAACACTATATGTTCTTGTACTAAAAGGAATGTTTTGGTCGTATAGTTTTGTGATGTTTGTTAACTCACAGAATCTGTCAATCGTTTCCTTTTGTGTTTCACAAAGTTCCTTACAAAGCTGGTTTACCTTGGAACCATAGGAACGTGATCCGGTATGTACGACAGAATATAACTCACCCTCTTCATCTTGACATATTTCAACAAAGTGATTTCCTCCTCCTAATGTTCCCATAGACTTGAACAAATCATCATCATCCCATTGTAAAAGCTTTAGAAGTCTTTCATCATCACCTTCGTCAAAGTCATAAAGGGATGCACTTATCTCTTCAAGAACACTGTTAATATGGTTATTTAGGTATTCATTCTTTGTCTTGTTACGCACATTGATTGGGAGAACATTGTTATCACGAAGCTTGTCGTATAAATCCTTTAAGAACTTATCACTATCATCAAGCGCATTGATGTTAATATCCAATTTGCAACATGATATACCACAACCAATATCGTTTCCAAGCAATTCGGGAATGATTGTTCCGTAAGTTACAATAACAGAACCGATTGGTGCTGTATATCCCTTGTGTACATCTGGCGTTATGAATATCTTCTCAACGCTTGGCATTTCTGCACAATTGATTATTTGCTCTAATGATCCATTATCTATTTCAGAAGCATATGATAGTAATGTAACTCCTTTATATATTCTTGGTTCTTTATATCTGAGGTTTATCATAATATTTTATATCTTTTTTTAGATCATTGACTTTAGATAAGTATATTTTATATTGTTCAGTTGTAAAATTAGATTTAGCTAAAATTTCCATTAATTCATTTAATGTATTTAATAGTTGTTTTAGTGATTCTAATTTAGTCAATTCAGCATACTCTATATCATTATATGCTTTATTTAATATTATTTTATCTTTAAATGATATAACAATATTCTGTTTAGTTGCATTAATGTATTCAGAATAATCCGAATTTAAATTTTTATACATTTCTTGTGTTTTATCTTCAATAATTTTATCTATATCCATACTATTTAATAATAAAGAAATAAATCATAAACTTCGGATAATACTTCATAACTGTTTGAAAAAGGTGCTGTTATCTTTTTATTAAAATTATTATCCATAACTAAACTAGAATATCTACTGAATCTTTCATTTACTAAATTCAATAATTGTGTTGTTGTTTTATCACTAACATATTTTATTACATGCAACAAAACTTTATTCAATTCATCTTTTGAAATAAGTTTTTCATATTGTTTATAACTTAATTGATCTAATCTGTTTTCTCCTAATTCTAATAATTTCTTTTCTGTTTTAATAAATACAGGTCTAGTATAACCAACTTTTGGAAGTTCTGAACAAATATCTTTTCTATAATATTGTTTATATGTTGTATATAAAAAATACATAATTAAAGATATTTTGGTTATATCTTTTATTGATGTTAATCTAACTATATATTTAGCAAGATTTAATGAATTTATTTTAGTCATAATAAATAAATCCCTGCCCATAAAAAATGAGCAGGGATATTTTTTTAAATGTGTTTTACTCTATCGACAATATCTTTCCATCTACCAATTGTTGTTCCAACTGTTAGATTTCCTAAATCAATTTTGTTAATCTATATATTTCTATATAGTTCAGACTATCCCTTAGTTTTAATTAACGAAAGATAAATTTCTTTATCTTCCTTTACTTTCATTTTCTTTTTTCTAATTGGATATTTCAAATTAAGATGTTTAATTTGTTGATTATAAACTGTTTTTCCTTTATCAAAAGCTGATAGAGTTGGTCTATCCATTTGCTTATCAATAAGTAAAACTATTGATTTATAAATCAATCCCATTTGTAAATATTTTACAGTTTGTTCAAGTGTTTCAACACTTAATGGTTTCTTATCATTCATAATTAAAAACTTTCTTATTATAGTCGTTGAAGGTCTTTCTAAATTAGAAATTTCCCTGCTGATTGCCTATTATTATAAACTTTAGGATTCTCACCATAGTTCATTTCATTTATTTTTTCTGGTTTCCCAACTATTCATTTCTTATTTCTAAGTATTGTTTTAGTTAAATGAACTTTAAGGTTTTCCAGCAATTTAAAGAATTTTTCTCTTTCACAGAAGAGGAGCAATTAGTTTACCCACAAACTCTTCGACAGATATACATTAAATCTTTATCAGTATTTCCACAATTTGGACATTCAAAATGCATATGATCGTGCATTTTAATCTCTCCTTCAAATCCACAAGCATAACAAACATCACAACTAGTTGTATTTACCTCACTATATAAAACATTATCATAAATATATTTTATAAGGTTTAAAACTGCTTCAGGATTGTGTCTTACATCCGGGGCTTCTATGTAACTTATACTTCCGCCTGATGTTAATGCCTGTAATGTAGATTCAAACGCTATTTTATCGTAAGCATTTATTTCATAAGTTACTGGCACATGATATGAGTTTGTAACATATTCATGATCATTAACTTTTGGAATTTTCTTAAATCTTTTAAGAACTTTAGCAAATTTAGTTGTCAAACTTTCTGACAGTACCATGATAATTTTCATTATCAACTCGACTATATCATTATCCTTTTTAGGACACTTGGCTTTTCATTTTAAAAGGTCTTACTTGGCATGCCTTACTAATATAAATTAGCACTACTCTACTTCTACTTTATTAGTATTTTCGATAGTCTGTAGAGAACTTGTATGATATTTATTTATACAAATCCTACGGTATTACCTCTGCCCAAAGGGTTTAGGCTTTCTTACCAGCATATTATTAATATTTTGCTATGACCGTTTAACCAAGTTTTTCAATATTTATTACTAAATAAAGGCCCCCAGTTGTTGAGGCGTACCATATAAACTAAAATCAAATGGAGAATTTTGTTTATATTTATCAGTTACTTTAGCTAAAGTTTTTAAGATTTTTTCTGCAAATTTATGTCCATCTTCAGAAACATATTCAATACCAAACCTATAAGTAGCTTCTGCAATTCCTGTATAACCTAGAGATACAGTTGCATAACCCTTATGTGTTTTTAATAAATCACCTATTTTTGCATCTTTTGGTAATCTAGATATTGCACCATAATTCCATAACATCGGTGCTCTTGCTGTTGGAGAATTACAAATTCTCTCACAAAATTTTAGTTGTTCCTCACAAATTATTGTAGCATATTTAGTAAGTTTTTCAAAAAACTCTTCTTGTGTTTTTGACTCTAATGCTACATAAGGAATATTTAAAGATATAACGCCCATATTAAGACGACCCCAAGCTTTAAATTCATTATTTTCATCTTTATATGGAGTTAGCATAGATCTACAACCCATGGGAGGAAATATACCACCATTTTTAATCCCCTTCATTTTCTTTACAGAAATATAATCAGGAACCATGCGTTGAGCTGTACATTTAGCTGCTAATTCAGTTAAATAATAATAAGGTGAATCTTCCTTAATATTATTTTCATCAAGACCATAAAGTAATTTAGGAAAAGTTGGATTTATTGTTTTACCATCAGGAGATTTCATTCCTTCAATTCTTTGCTTTAGCATCTCTTCTATAAGCAAAGCAGTATTAGATTGTGTTTGTTGATCATCATTAGGATCTATATACATCCATACTGATATAAACGGAGCCTGCATGCTCCCTTATAGTTACCTATAAGATTAGACTATATCTTTATCCGACATAAAAAGTAATCGGATAGAACACGCTTCGAAATAATGGCTTTCACATTATTTCTACTCTACTCATAAAAATATAATTTTTACTTTCGATAGTCGTTACACTTTCTCAAATTATTTATTTGAGTTTAGCACGGTATTAACCATATATTTAAAATTAATAAGGCATCCACCGTTAGCATTTATTTAATTTAAATACACCCCATATGTATGGGTTCATGTTCTTTTTCAATACATATTACTATGTAAAGCGGCCAGTAATTAACCGTTCGTCGAAGTAAATGAATTCCATTGATAGTTTAATATTTGAATTGAATCTTTTATTTCTTTTTTAATTGATGCTTCAATTACTTGTTCTAACTTATCACCATTTAAAATATTTTGATACATTTTTCTATATCTATCTTTAGATCTCTCTATAAATGGTGCTAAGGCTGCTAATTCAACTGTTTGACCCCCATATTCAGTGTTAGCAACCGCTAATGACACCTGCGTGGTAATTGTTGCCGCTGTTCTTAATGAATTAGGTGATTCTATCTTTTTATCATTAATTACAGTACCATTCATTAATATATCTTTTATATTAACAAGACAACAATTAGTCATAGCTGGATTTATTCTATAATCTTTATCATGAATATGAGCAATTCCTTTATTTTCAAGTTCTTGCATTTTTTCAGAAACAAGAAATTCATTAAAGAATTTTTTAGAAGTTTCTCCAGCTATTAAATCTCTAATTACATAACTTTGCTTAGGATCTTTATTAGCATTTTCTTGGGAAGTATCATTATCTTCTCCATTTACTAATTCTAGAATAGTATCATAAAATCTTTTATTGTATTTAGCATCTCTTATTTTAGCATGCTTATCTCTATATTCCTGATATGCTTTTGCAATCTCTGGAGATAAATTATTTTCCAAATCAAAAACAATCCAATCTTGAATATCTTCTACAGCAATCTCTCTTGAACTATGAATATCTTCTGGAAATCTAAATATAAAAGAATCTAGGTATTCTTTTACACCATCTTTAAAGTTGTTCTCTGTACAACATTTTTGTACAGCAATCTTAATTTTTGAAATTTTAAAGGGTTCTTTTGCCCCATTTCTTTTGATAATTTGCATAAAATTAGATTAATTTTAATACATAAACAATATAAGAAAAGTATTAAGCAGTAGCACTTAATACTTTTCTTATTAAACCTTATTTATTTATTTTATTATTCTACTATCTTAAAAGTATCAAGAAATTTAGTAGCTCCTTGAAATGTATTGAAAGTTCCACTTTTTAAAATAGTTATTTCATCGTTATTGTGACAAGATAATTCTGTATTAAATTTAGTTTCTTCGGTATCTTCATCACAATATTGAATAATTCTAGCAACATATTTTTTAGTGGAATTTGGAACTTCATAAGTAGATTTTAAACTAAGTTCTTCATTTTCCCAAGGAATAGTTTTACCAATTTCCCATTTTTTAAATTTAGTATTATGTTCAGGAATAATTATATCATTACTATCTATTAAATTATTATTTTCATCGAATGAATAATCATCTCTGTAAATAACCAAATTTTCAATTGCTTTGAGACAATTTTCTATTGAAGTGTCATAAATATTCAGTAAAACAATATCTTTATAAGTATAAATATAATCTAAATATACAATTAAATTATATTTATTTTTTACATGTGAAAATTCTATAGAATCATCTTTGGTGGTCCAATTTATTTGAATAACTACATCACCAAGCATATCATAAAATCTTTGTCCTTCTAAAGTATTTTCATTATCACAACAACTAACATACCAATTATTAATTTCTATTTTTTCTGGTATTGTAGCTTTATCACTAACATATAACTCCATTTTTAAATTTTTAATGGTTAAAATATGATTAATTGTAATATCAAAGATATTAAATTTTTTTTAACTAAAAATCAAAAAAATCCTTAAAATCTTTTATTATATCAAACTTTGTATTATAATATATTATTCCTCCTAATTGTAAAGTGGTTACAAAAATAAGTAATGAAAATAATATAGTCCAATAAGAAAGAGATAAACAACTTAAAAATAATATTATATAATACCATATTGGTAATCTCAATTTGATTAATTGAGTCCCATTAAAAGATTTAATATAAATATTATTACCGTAGTGTATATAAAATAGTATTGTTAATAAAATTATTAAAAACTTAATCATTTCCCATAATATTTATAATAGTCTTCATCTTCTATTGTTCCATCATAAACTGATTTTCCATCTTTCATTGAAAAATATTCATTTCCAAAATCTTTATTTTCTAAATCTTCTCCTGAAATGTCATAATCATTTTCAAAAAAGATTTTTTCTCTAAGTTTTTGTTTTGAATTTTTTCTAGACCTTCTATTTGATTGTCTTTTATATGGCTTATCAGTATCTGCTGCATTTCCATATGCAGGAAATTTCTTATATGACTTTCCCATAGTTTAATCTTCTTTTTCGTAAAATGAAGTATAATTATTTTCTTTTAATTTTTTAATAAGTTCTTCTTTAGAAGTAATTTCCTCTCCCTTAAAATAAAAAGTTGTGTCTAAATTACCATTTATATATGAATCAAAACAATCTGTAAGATAAATATAATCTCTATAATCTAAATCATGACCATATTCATCACAAATATTATTTACAACATCATTCCAAAGTTTACAAACTAATAGATTTCTTAGTTTATTATAATTATTAGAATTTAAATCATCTAATATTTCATATATATCACTAGAATAATATTCTACATCAAATTCTTCATATAAAAAAGTTAATGCGGGATCATCTCCATAAAATCCAAAAAGGGAAGAAACAAAATCAGAATCAGTTGTCATGATAAAAAATAATTTGTATCTGCTTTAACTAGTTTTTCCATATGTTTACATTTTAATAAATAAAAATGTAATAAAATTAAATCAATATTTCCAGCTGCTAAAAGCTTTATAAATTCAGTGCAATCTTCTTGTAAATAAAAAAGATTTAAATATTTAAATAACTCATCGGAAGTTTTATCAACTAAAAAAGAATATATTTCTTTATTATCTACAATAATTTGTGTTATATGTGTTACTTCATCGTCTTGTGATTCTTTTACTTTATTTTTTAGTTTTATAAAATCAAAGAATGAATACATTTTATTCACAACACCAATTAAAGCTAGTTTTTTATCTAAAGAAGCTATTTCAAATTCTTCAATAATATAATCTTTTAAAGAAGTCAAATCTTCATGAATATTAGATTGTATTATTTTATTTACTTCTTGGGTTAAACAATCATATTCAAAAAATAATCTATAAATATATTTTTTATATTGTTCTATCCAACAATTTAAAGATTTATTTAAAGGTAAAATACCTTTTAAAGATCCTCCTTTAATAAGAGAATATTCTGTAAATATACCGTTCATTTTACCAAATTAAATTTTTAATATCTTCAGCAATTTGTTTAGCTATTGGATGTGCGCCAATACTTCTTTTTAATATAATATCTTTCCATTGATCCATAAAACCTGTGTAATTAATTTGACTAATTGTATTTAATGGTAAGATGCCTCTTGCTTTTTGATTTGGAATTCCATTATCTAATAGATATTCATATACAGAATAAATAGATTTTATATATTTATTCAACATATCATTATCATTATCTGTTTTTAATTCAAAATCCAAATAATAATCACACATTCCTTTTTTAGAAAGATTTATATATCTTGTACTCATTTCAGAAATTGATAAACATCTATGTCTATTAAATTCCCTAGTTATAGCAATTGGAATTCTCATTTCCATTGTTATTCTACTATTAGGTATATAAATATATCTAAAATCATAATCTAAAAGAGATTCAGGAAGAATACATTGTCTAAAATTAATATCATCTGGATTTAAAAATTCAAGATAATATCTAGCATTAGTAATAATTAAATATCTGTCATCTGTTAATTGTTTAATTCTAAAAGGACACATTATTCCTAATAGCTTGTTTTGCATATTTAACATATTATCTAAAGAATAATTTAGATCTTTATTATAAATAACACAAACCTCAGCATGTTCCAATACAGATAAATGTTTCTTATCTACAATATTATTATAAAAAGACACATGACTATCATCTGTTATTTTATCTCTAGAATTATAACATGTTCTTCCACAATATTCAACATGCTTTTGAACATTAGTAAGAACATCTCCATAATTATCTTGAAAAATTATTTTTGGTTTTTCTAATTTACTTATAATCATGCTACTTCAACAACATAAAATTTATAACTCACATTATCATATTTTCCCATAATAAATTTGCCTTGTTTCTTTGCTATATTAAAGGCATCTACAAATCCATAATAGGTTATCATAGGATCTGAGATTATCTTAATATCATCAGAAGAAGGTTTATTTCCAAGAGGAGAAATCACGAAACTTTGCTTAGAATCAATTGTCTTGCTAAGCATTTTATATAACTTAGATGGCTTCATTAATTTATTAAATAATTTATTTTGTTAATAAAATCATTATCTGTTTCTTTAAATACTTCTTTATTTTCTGTTATTATATTTCTATATAAAGAGAGTCTTTTTTTCAAATCAAATGATAAAGTTTCACTTTCTTCTAAAGAAATATACCCTAAACATATGTCTGATAAAATTCTTTCAACAAAATCTTCAAATGTTTTGTCAGATAAATTAAGATTTACATTCATTTATAATATGTTTAATTGTTCTGCCTTTATAACTAATTGTCATTATATCAGCTATTTTATTTTTAATAAATGTATTTATACAGTATCTTATCATCTTTTGACCAAAATCAAATTGTAAAAAAAGTTGAATTTCTTCTGGAGTAACTTCTTTTTTATTTAAATTAACACAATATATTATCATTTGTGTTAATTCTGATAAAGACACTTGTTTTTGATTTAATACTTTATCTAAAGTAACTAATTCAGACATCATATCTAAAAGCTTTAAATATAGGTTGCGTTGGAACACCATCATTTGACAATGTAAAATATTTATATGTTCCTAATTGGTTTTTATATTTTGATTCAAAATTATTCCAATAATCTTGTTTGATAACCATATCTCCCATTGGTTTTGCTTTAAATCTAATACCATTTGGCATTTCCATTTCAAATACCATATCTTCTACACCTCTTAATCCTAAATGTTTATCAATAACTTTTGCTTCAGCATCTTGATATTCCTTTATTTTAAGCATAGAATTTGATCTAGCTCCGGGCTTATATGGAGATTCGGCATCTTTAACAACAGCTCCTTCATAACCATTTTGAACAAAAATATTATGATATTCTCTTGCTTTTTCTATAAAATAGATTTTTGTTTGTGTTAAAATTCTAATAGGAATATCTTGTTCAATTTCTTCAAAAGGAAATTCATATTTCTCATTTATTTTCTTCAAAAAAGAATATCTTTCTTCAAAGGGAATAGTTAGATCTTTTGCATTAATAGCATCAAATATCCAGAATTGAAGTTCTTCTGTATTAACATTTTCATTTACAGAAGTTCTGGCTAATCCTGAAATATATTGTAGTGGTTTTCCATGAATATATAATTCTCCATCTAATATATAATCAGGATAATCTTCAAAGAATTTTATTAGATTATAATCTGTTAATATATGTTGTATAGAATTATCATAATCCTTTCCTCCTCTAGAAATAGAATGAAGTTTATTAGATCTATGATCTTTATAAATCATAGTTCTAACACCATCTATTTTTTTAGAAATAAACCAAGCTTTTACTTTATTAATTGAAGATAAAGAAACATCATCAATTTTTTTAGCCAACATTGGTTTTATTCTACCAAAAGAATCTGTTTTAATTATGGAAAGTAATTCTCGTAAATCAGATTCTTTATAAAATCTAATATCTTTTGATAATTCTTTATATCCTTTATCTAGAAATTTTTTTAAATCTGAATCATATTGCAATTTAGCCTGCTCCTCAGCTGTTCTTCCCGCTTTTCCTTCTGTAAATACTTTTTCTGGCTGAGGAGTTTTCTTACCTGTAACTAATCCAGTTGTTTTTCTAACATAAAAAATATTTTCCCCATATTCTTTAGAAAGAGTTAAATACACAACTCTTAATTTATCTTTTGAATCAATTGTAATTAAATTTGCTTCTTTTATTAGCATAATTATTATTTAATACAAAGGTACTATAAACTCAGAAAGTTTACAATACCTTTGTTGTTAAAGATTGTTTATAATTGTTAATTATTTCTTAACAGTAGAATTTAACCAAGTTAAAGTCATTATACAATAATTTGCCATATCAAGTAAAGTATCTGCAATAGATTCATCTTTTACTTGATTTTCTGTTCCTTTAGAAAGAGTTTTAAATCTATTCCACTTATCAGATAGTCTAACTCTTGCAGCAACTATTCCTTCTTCTGTACAAGAATCAAAAAATGAATTACCATAGTCATTATTTTTCTTTCTAAATGTATCTGACATTATATCTAAATAATGATCAAAAATATTTTGATATATATTGTTATTTTCCATAATAAATTTATTAATGTATCCAATGATCCCCAATTGAACTTTCAACTGGCATAGGAAGTGATTTACACAATTTTTCAGCAGTATCCATCATAAAATATTCTAATGCTTTTGTTACTTCTTCTTGATTTTGTTTTGGACACTCAATTACTGTCTCGTCGTGCGCAGGGACACAAAATAACACCTTATTAAAATATCCATGTTTAACAATCCATTTAAAAAATCTATAATTAAATATTTTAAAACAGACTGCTCCTAAACCTTGTGTAGTAGAATTAACAGCATTTTTATCCATTTGTTTTTGAAATTCAAAATGTTGCCAATATATACTTGGTATTTTTTGTTTTGTGTCCTTATAATGTCTGTATTTATTCCAAAAATCAGAAGAAGTTTGATTTTTTCTCCATTCTTCCCAGCCATATACATAGGATTTATGTCCAGTTAATTTACATATTGGTATAAATCCATTATTAGCTGTAAAACTTTTACATTTGTTTTGATATTCTGTTACTCCTTGAAAGCCTTCTCTGTAGTTATAATCAATTTCTTTGGCTTCATCTGGATTCATACCATACTCTGAAACAAGAGTGGCCCAATTACCCCCATAAGCAAAGCAAAATTCCGGATTTTTAGCCTTTTGTCTAAGGTCTTTGTGGTTTTCCTTTATTTCTTTAGTTGTTAAATTTCTCAACTGGGGATAAACCATTTTAGCAACTAGTGAGTGCATGTCTCCTCCACCATTTGGACCATATTCTTCCATCATAGCTTTATCTTGTGATAAATCAGCTAAAAATCTTGATTCTTGTGAAGAATAATCTGTAGAAATCATTACATTACCATCTTTTGGAATAAAAGAACCTCTAATATCTTCAGATCGTGGTAATACTTGAACATTTGGAAATATACACCATTGATCTCTATTATCTTTAGTGGCTACTAATGGTAATTTTTTAAATTTAGCTAAATCAATATTTACTTTTTTAGATCCACAAGCTAATCTTCCTGTATTAGTTCCTATAGCCCTAAATTCTGTATGAATTCTATCTGTTTTAGGATTTACAGCATTTATATAAGAATATCCATAAGTAGATCTTAATTTATTAATATCTGAATATTTAACATATAAATCAGCAAATTCTTTATTTACGTTTTCTTGTTTTTTAACTATTTTAGCACTAGAAGTGTCTTTATACTTTTTAGTTTTTTTATCATAAAAAAGTGTTTTAAAACCAAGATATTGTAAAAATGGAACAACTTGTTTAGGACTATTCCAATTTATATTACACTGCCAACCCGGTTCCCATAAATCAAATAATCCGGGAAATTGATATGTTAAGTACTCTTTATTTCCTTGTTTTACAACAAAATCATTTAACAATTTTGTTATTGTTTTTAATTCCTCATCATATCCCCAAATATTATCTTGCCATTTATCTATATCTAATCTAACTCCACACCATTCATAATAAGCACAACAAATAACAAAATCACATTCAACTCTAGCTGCTTTTAACATTCCTCTTTGTTGAAGGATTTGAATTTGTTTTTGAAGTATTCTATATAAATAAACAACATCATTTGCACCATATTCAATAACTGAATCAGTTATTCCAAGATTTGGTATTTCGGATCTTATAGATTTATCTATATCTATATTTAAATATCTTTCAGCAATAGCTTTTAAACTATACCTTATATAACTTTTAGGATAAGATAAATATATTAATTGCTCAATAATCATAATATCATACGTGTTTGTTGGTATAATATTATAATTAAAAAGAAATTTATAATCAAACTTTAAGTTTGCTCCAATAATTGCTTTTGTTTCTAATATCTCTTTATATTCAGAAAGAGATACTGTGGTACAATCAACAACTATTTGAATAGTTTCTTCAATATTTCCAAATTGAGCAATTAAAACACCACATAATCTAGCATCTAATCCAGTTGTTTCACAATCATATTGAACATATTTCCAATCTTTCATTATTTCTAATGATTTTTCGATTGAAATATGTTCATATTTTGTTTTATTTAATAATTCTTGTTGTTTTGATACAACATAAATCATTGTAATATTTTTTCAAGTTCGTCTAATAATTTAGAATATACTTCTTGAATAAGAAAATCTAATTCTTGATCAAATCCTTCTTTTGTATTTTTAAAATTTATATAAAAAGCCTTTATCATTTCAATATAATCATAATAAGCAATTTGAATATAATCAGGCTCTTCTGTTACTTCTTCTTTTGGTTTTATTAATGTATAGAAAAAGTCAAAAGAAGTTACTAACCAAGAAAAAGTTCTACTATTTCCTATATCACTTTTATCTAATACATTATCCATTAAAGAATTTATAAAAATTCTCTTTTTGCAATCATTATCTACAAAAGAATATCTGAGTTTTTCATTATCAACCTCATATCTATCATATATAATTTGCTTATATTTAGATATAGAGGTTGTTACTTTAGACATTATAATAAAATAATTGTCTTTTGTTAAAAAATCCCTAACGTATTGTTCAGTCAGCATTATGTATATCTAAATCTGTATCAATTTGAACATTATCCCAAGCAGAACCATAATGATCAACTGCTAGAATATATTTATTTAAAACATCACTATAAGTAAAATATAGATTTGAAAAATGCTTTTTTGCATATTCTATATCAAATTTAGAGGCATCTGTAATATACCATTGAAAAATTTCTCTCTCTGTATTAAAATCTGGATTTAAATCCAATAAATTTTCATATAGATTACCACCTAACTCTTCAATATCATTACATAATATACATTGAATTTTTAAATGGTTTATAGCATCTTCATAAGAACAAAGTTTTCCTAACATAATATAATTACTTTTTACCAGTTGACCCAAATCCTCCTTCTCCTCTATCTGTTTCAGATAAATTATCTGTATTAATCCAATTAATTTTATTTACTTTTTCTAAAATTATTTGACAAATACGTTCTCCATCATGAATTACAACATGTTCATCACTCAAATTGATTACTGGGATCATAATTTCTCCTCTATAATCCAATTATGTTATCCTACAGGCTTTTTATCCTATAGTTCTTATACTTCTTAATTAGTATAAGTTCAGCATATATTTTCATCCATATAGGATGTTGAACACTCGTGGTAGGATTATATTTATTCACCTACTATGCGTTACACTGATTCAGAACCTTTCGTAATTTCTGAATTTAGCACGGTATTAGCATCACAGCCTTCACCGTTTTTGCTCAATTTATTGACGCCAATTATTCTTCCAGAGGAATCTCTAATGATTTCTTTTTCTAAATTATGTAAAGTAGTATGATCCGATTTTGTAATTATTTCAAGATTTTCTATCCTATTATCTTTTTTATTCTCATTCTTGTGGTGTACATCATATAAAGGATTTAGATAAAAATTTCCTTTTATTTCAACAAAGTATTTTTTATCAAATTTTTCATAGTTTCTTTCTATGACTAATCTATGTTGTAATACACGCGTGCCTTTTATAGATTTATCATGTGGGAAAGGATGATTTGGAGCATATTCTAATATATATCCATAATTTGATATAGTTTCTTTTCCTTTAAAAGAAGCATTTTTATCTCCAATAAGTCCATATTGATGATTTCCTTTTCCAGAGAAATAAATTGCTTTTAATTTATTAGCACATTCTTTAGAGCAAGTTGGAGAATTTTTAATTCTTTTTAACCTTGAAGGTTTTAAATACATTGGTCTATGACAAATTGCACACTTACAGTTAGGTTCTGCATTAAATTTTCTAAATTGTTCATAGCAAGAGTAAGAACAGAATCCTTTTGGTGCTTTTGGATTGTCACAAATGTTACTACATTCTTTGCATAATATGTTTTCCATAAAAATAAAATCACAGTAAGAACTACTTATTTAAGTTTAGCGTCTATAGTACCTACTGCATTACAAAGCGTTATACCTCGCTTAAAGGACAACCCTGAACGTGGTCTTGCAGCTATTTGATATCCTTGTGGAATTTCAACTTTCAATCCAGAAGGAAGCATTGCTCTTGTATTTGGTGCTATATCTATATATTGTTTTTCTGCATTGAAATGAGCATATCCATAACAAGTTATAGGATTTTGATCTGAAACTCTGCTGAGGTCACATCTCAAATCCATTCCAGCAGATCCTTCTGTTTCATATTGGGGTAGAGGATTTTTACTTAAATTTACAACTTTAATATCAACCATTAATATTTATTTATATAGTTATTATTTAAACAATCTTGTATAACTTTTAAATCTTTAACTGTAAATCTATCTAAATTAAAAATTCCATTATCTATAGAACATATTATATTTTTTTGTTTATTAAAACATAATCTATCAGATAAAAAAACATAGTTAGAAGTAAAATCTGTTAAAGATTTTATACAACAATCCTTATTCTGGGAATAGAATATTTTTCGTTGATTCCAAGAATTAATTAAAATAAGTATTGGTGTTAATGCTCCATATCCACATTCATTCTTTAATGAATTAAATTTAGAAGATCTTTTAGTAATAATCTTAAATTTAGGATTTAAATTATTTGGTTTTAATTCATAAGGAATCCAAGTATCTGTTATATATTCTTCAAGTTCTTTTAAATAAGATAAATTTTGATCTTCATCTTTTAAAATAATAATATCAGTAATAAATAAATTATCCATTTAATATATAAGCATTATTTTTTGGTCTAGAAAGAGCAACATATTTTAATTGTCTTCTTGCTTCTTTGTTTGCACAAATATTTATATCTTTCATATCTATAAAGACATTATCATAAGTACTTCCTTGACTATAATGTGTTGTTACAGCATATCCATAATCAATACCTACTGATTTAATAACTCTATTATCTGCAATAATATTTTCTCTTATAAAAAAAGAATTATAGATTTTATAATAATTAGCCCAATCAGTTGATATTCCGCTATAAATTGCTTTTAATCTAAATTGTTCTAATATATCTGCAATATGAAAATATTCTTCTCTCTTTAAAGAATTTGAAAGAATTTCAACATTTACTATTGTATCGTCTTCTTTTTTAATGCTTAATAAATAACCATCAAAAACACCAACAAAAGGTATTTCTATTTCTATAGGATTATTTTCTATTACAACTCCTGTTTCTCCATTTAATATATCTTTATTTTTAACAGTTTCTTTAAAAATAATTTGTTCTCCTAAAAGGAATTCAGATTTATCTTTAAATAAACACAGATGACAAAATTTATTATAATCTTGAACTTGTTTATTTGTGAAGCATAATAATTTAGTTTTACTAACTTCCTTATTATAAACATCTTCTTTTATAAAATCAATATAAGATATTGCAAATTCTTTTCTATTAGAAAATAATTTTAAATTTTTAGATTCAGAATAATGTATAATATCTTTAGTTCTTAATTCTAATAAAATATCTTTTAAAGAAGATTCATCTGATTGTCTAAACACATGAGATAAATAATAAAATGTTGGACATAGAGTGGTTTTTGATTTATCTCTATTTTTAACAGGAGCTAATTGTGCTTCATCTAAAATATAAAGAATTTTACAATCTTGTTCTTTACAAATATCTTCCATAAAATCATAAAGAGCATCATTAACCATTGATCCTTCATCACAAATGATTATATGATCTTTACCTAGCCAATCATCAAAATTAGATTGAAATTCTAGATCTTTCATATCTAATTTAGTTATACTTAAATTTGGAGACATTTTTAAAAAAGAATGGATTGTTTTTGTTTCTCTTTGTGTTTTCTCCCTAAGAATATTAGATGCTTTATTTGTTGGGGCTATAAGAGTATAGTCTATTCCAGAATCTTCTAACCATTCAATAATAAATTGAATTATAGTTGTTTTTCCTGTTCCTGCTTTACCTTTTATAACTGCAACATTAGTATCTGGATTTTTTACAAAGTTTTGAAAAAAGTGAAGAGCATTTAACTGCTCTTCACTTAATTGTAGTTTACTAATCATTTATACCAAGATCAATCAACGCTGTAGAATCACACTCAACATAGTATTCATCATCTAAACTATCCTCTTCTAGAATAGAATCAGATACAATTGAATCTGTATCTGAAGTTGAACATGTTGAAGGCTTACAGCCAATCAATAGAAATGAACAAATGATAATTCCAAAAATTACTTTCTTCATAATTTTAAATTTAAGTTTGAAATATTAATATTAGGTTTATTACAGTTTAATTCAAAAGCATAATCTTCTTTTGAAGATAATACTTTTTTATAAACTTTATTTGTTATATCTGGTATAAATTTCATTGGATTTAATTTTTTTAAATCAGGTGTTATTATATATGACATTATATTTTTATCATATTTTATTCCTAATTCATATAAATTATCATGCCTAATATTTAAATAGGAAGGAACATTTATATAATTTAAAATCCAATGTAATTTTTTTAAAAATAATGGAGACAAACAACTTGTTTTCCAAGAATAATCTTTAATTCTACAATTAGCGTCTATAATTCCAGCTATAAATCTTTTTATTTGCATTTTGTTATAAACAAATAATAAATTATTTGGAAAAGTGATTTCAGATAATCCATAATTATCCATTAAATATTCTTCAATAGAAACATCAGATAATATAAATTTACCTTTATATTGTAAATTATCTGTATCATCTTTATAAGCTATTTGTGAATAAGGAATATCTTGTAAAATAGAGTTTAACTGATTCTTTATTATATAATATAAATATTCTGAAGAACTTTTTCTACAATTAATTATATTAGACTTTCCTTGTAAAAAAACATATCCTAATATCCATAATATATTATAATTATTATTTCCTTTACCTAAATTTAAAGAATTTAAATTTGCTTTAGGTAATTTTCTATATTCTTTACTATTATCTGATAATGTTATATTTCCAGATTTGGCTTGGTAAGTTACCCAATTTTTATTTTTTATTCTTTTCATAGAAAAGAGTTTATTCCAACCAAATTCTGATTGGATATAAACATTATCAAATAACATATAATCTTTATTTTTTTTACCTAATTCATATAAATCATATAAAGGTAATAAAAATATACCTTGATTATTTCTAATTAATACAATTTCATTAGAATGAAAAAACATTAAATATCCAATATTTTAGATAATAGCAAAACCTTTTCAGGTTTAGTTATCATATCGCTTCTTTTACCGTTACAAATAGTATCTGTAAAAGAATTATAAACATCAAACATTTGTATCTCCTTATTTTCTGGATTTTGATAATAATCAGATTTAGAATCTATAAATAGATTTTTATATGCTGAAATGACATCAGTTGTTCCCAACTTTACTTTAGCAAATTCATTCTCTTGTGATTGAATAATAGCATTGTTTATCCAAGAACCAAGTCTTCTTTCCCTATTAAAATCTGTGTTTTCAAAACTAGTTGTTAATAGAATATTTAGTTTTTGTTCAACTTCCTCAATATACTTACCACAACTCTCTAAGAAATCATATTTTGGAAGTGTTTTTTCTTCTATAGAAGAAACTTGAATAGCATCAGGATTAAACACACATAGGTTTGTACATGCCATATTTAATCCTCCAGTAAATAGCTTAATAACTGGAACTCTAGTATCTAGAGCATAAATCATACCTAATACTTGTTTGTGATTATCTATAATAGAATCAGGCAAAACAGCCTGAATATATACTCTATTATAAATAATATTATCATTAGTATTAGTTATAGAAATTTGTGGAGCTTCAATAGCGTCAATTATAAAATCATTTGTCCAAGTAGAACAAGTCTTAATAAATGGCTCTATATAAGCTTCTGTTGGAAAATACTCCTTATCCTTAATTTTTGTAGCATTTCCCTTAAATAAATCATTTAATGTTATTTCCATTATATTTAAATATATTTTATATTATACATTAATCATTCCTCTCATAACTAAATCTCCACTAACAATATCATAAGAGGTTCCTGCATTACAATCTGAAAAATTGTAATCAGAATAATCTGAGGCTCCAAATAAAGAAGCAACAGTTCTTACATCTATATTATGACCAACTTGTTGAAAATTATCTTGATGCAAATCACCTTTCACAAAATGTATTTTTCTTGTTCTTGGACTTATATTATTCTTTAGAAGATAATTCAAATAAGTTCCTCTATCTTTATCTGTAACATTTAAAGATAATCCTCTTGTACAATAATAAGGATCTTTACCATGGGAAATAACATAAGTATGTTTTCCAATAGCAAAGTGACCAAACATAGGTGATTCTATTAACATTGTATTTACAAACTCATTTTCATATTGTTTGAATATTTGATAAGTTAAATGACCTAAAGCAAACCCATCATGATTTCCACCTTTAATAGTTATTAAATTTAAGGTATGATGATTAATTCTAAGTAAAGTTTGCCTAATACATAAATTTATTGCATCAACATATGTAGATAATTGTTCATCATCTCCCATATTTTGTGGTAATTGATGTCCTCCTCTTGTTGTTTGACCATTAAATCCATCAATCATATCACCTAAAACAACCAAACTAACAGAATTATAATTATATTTTGGTAAATAATAAAACAAATTATGTATTCTTCGAATAATTTCTTCTCTACCAAAAGATTTATTACTATTAGTTGGATCATCAACTCTTGCACCAATATGCCAATCAGATAACCAAATAATTAAATCTTTATTTTCAGCATTATATTCATTAAATTTCTTATCTATATTTACAGTAACAGAAGATAATTTATCTTCTATTAATCCAGATAATGTCTTTAATTTATTATTTTCTTCAACAAGCTGATTATATCTATTTTCAAATTCTTTTGCAGAACGTCTTTCAGCATTCTTAATAACCTTAATTTCTTTCCTATTTAGAAGCTTATTAGATAGCTCTTCTAGAGTATTTTCTTCTGCTTCATGTAAAGTATAAGGTGTAGATTTATATATTCCAAAAGTTCTTAAAATAGCCCTAAATTGATCTGTATTCCAAACAGTATCAAGGCATACTTCAGAAGCAGTCATTCCTGCTCCTCTATTTGAATAATTTGCAACCCATTCTTCTAGTTGATATCTTGGTATTGAACCAGAAAAATTAAATTTTTTAGTTTCTACTTGAAAATCATAAAAAGTTATCTTATTATTTTCATCTCTTACAGGACGATACCAAGAATTATAATTTTTGTATTTTTCTGGTTTTTTTATTTCATCATTATCTTTTAGAGATTTAAACATTTCTCTAATGAAATCAATTTTAGAACAATCAACAGAAGCTAATATCTCCCATAGGTCTCTTTTATTATCTTCTGTAAATTTACCTGTATGTTCAATTAATCTATCAAAATATTCTTCATCAAAAAGAATTTTTGACGCATAATCTTTATAATTTGTATAAGAAGAATTTAAAAATGCAATTATATTATTTTGTAAGTCTTTAAGAACTTTATCCTTCATAATTTTTATTTCTTTTCAGAATTTTATATTTAGTTATAGATAGATATAAATAAAAAAAGCACTCCTACTATCACAGTAGAAGTGCTTTATACAAATTAACTATTTAAAATATATTAAATAATCTCACCAAAAACAACATACTCTCCAAGGTTCTCATCTGTTGAGGGAGCATAATGAACAATTGCTGCATAAGGTTGACTGCCAGAATCGTCTCTCACAACCTGACGCATAACCTCAATTCGAATTGTCTCATCCATATTACCTTGCTTATAGTAATCCTTTACAAAATCAATTGCATCAGCCTTGTTACCAACAACACGACCAACAATCACATCTTGATCAAGTTCATTCTTAGCGAGTATTGCATAAATTGTTTGCATCTTACGAGGTGCCTTATTAACAACATTTTCTACGGAATAAGGACGCTTACGAGTATTTACCTGACCCTTCTCAATGGCAACAATAGCACCAATACCGGGATTACGCAAGTTCTTTCTTGTATACTCCTCTGCAAACTCAGAAAATTCAGGTGTACCATACTCAGGCTCACCTGCCTTCCTCCAAGAAGTTGTGGCATCTACCTGTACACCAATAAAAAGATTTGACTTAACGGCCTCATCCTTAGCCGTTGCTAGATTAAAAGCATTTACTTTAATACTCTTCATAATAAAAAAAAATTAAAAATTAAACATTATTTCATTATCATTGCCAAATAGGCATTTGATTTTCATTAAAAAGTTGTTGAGATCTTTTCCCTCAACTGGATTACAAAGATACGAAATGTTTTTATAATAACAAAACATTTATCCTAAAAAATAGGAATCAAAATTCCCTTTTACATAATCTTCAAGCACAATTGTCTCATATCCAAATATTTCGCATATGGCTACTCGACAAATTAAATCTTTAAATTCAGCTAATCCTTTTCTAATATCATCTTTTGATACTTCATATACCCCACATTCATTTGGTGGAATAGTAGATACTAAAAGCATTTTTGGATTATTTACAGTAATATTATCATATCGTTGAGCATAATAGTTTCTTAATAGCCAAGTATAAATAGCCATTTGTCTATAATAATGATAATTATTAAAACTATGCTCACCAAATTGTTCTACTGTTCTTCCAGTAGACTTTAGATCATTTACTTGTAGTAAATAATCATCAATAAAAGAATAATGATCTACTTTACCTTTAAAATAGATTATTTCTTCTTTTCCACCTAATATAACTTTAAATTTAGCTGTTACACACTCCTCACATAAATTTACTGTATTAAATAATCCATTTTCTGTAAGGATTTGTTGAATTAATTGATTGTTCTTAACATTATCAACACATGTTTTTACAGTAAATCTAGACCTTTCATCTAAAAATATTGATTCTTTATCTTCAAAAACAAATTTAGATTTATTTGTTATATATTCTAAACATGCTTCAGATACCTTTTTTATATTATTTTCTGTTAATTTACCTCCATAATAACCTACTTCAACTATTCCATATTTAACAGCTTCTTCAAAATTATTTGTTTCAGTAAATTTTTTACTAATAAAATCTGCTACTAAACCCATTTTACCAGAAGGTTTATTTAATTCATCTATTAAAACATACTCTTTTGGTTGTAAAATTAGTTTATGAATTGCATCTCCTAATACAAAAGAAGAATTAAAAGAATCATCAAATCCCTTTAAATATTTTTCAGGACTACCTTGTTGTTTTGGATTTATTAATCCTAATCTAGAATTACTTGTATAAGCAGCATATTTATCAGAAAAATATTCTTTATCAGGAACATCTGATAATTGAATACTTTCTGGTATTAAGATAACTTTTGGTTCTACAGCTGTCATATTACAACTTTATATTGATCTAATATATATTTTTCTTGTATTAAACAATTATATTTTTCCTTTATCTCTTTAATAGACAAAGAATTGATATAATGTTTTATATCATGATTTTTATTATGCTCTCTTATTATTAATAATGCTGGAAATCCAACATTAAGAGCTTGCTTTACATTAAAAACAGAATCATCTATCAAAAGATTAGAAACACCTTTTATTATATCTACTTTATTTCCTGATTGAGAAATAGTTTGATAAATTGGTTTTATTGGTAAATCATATAAAGATAAATTACTCTTAGTATAATCTTTACTATTTATTCTTTTTGTAGAGTAAATATGGGGAATAAAATTAGGTTTTTCAATTAATGGTAAATTACTCCAAAATTTCTTATTATACCTTAATTTTTTAACATTTCTTGTGATAATATATGGAGGTTGTTTTGTTATATCTCCAAATATTTTTGAATACTCTCCTCTCCAATCAAAAATAGTGTCATCTAAATCTAAAGCTATTTTTAACTTCATAATTTTAATCTATATATGCAACAGGATTTAACTCTGTTATACACATTTCTGTACAAACATCTGTTATTTCAATATCAGATATTAAATTATAATACCAAAATAAAAGTTGATTTACTTGAACTTCATCTAAATTCCATAAACTTGTCCAATCTTGATATTTATCGGAATAAAAAGATATAAATCCATCATAACTAGAAAATTGAGGAAGAAACTTAGTTCTAAATCTGGGATCATTTATACATTTATGATGAATTTCATTCAATTTCTTCTTATTTAGTTTTACTTTTCTAAAAATAGTATCAGTTTGAAAATTATATTCTCTAGGAGATTCCATAGTTGTTGAATCTTCTAAAGAAACAATAAAATCATCATCTTGAATTGGAAATCTTTCATTCATTAAATCTATATATGTGTCCATATATAATTTATTTAAATCAGTTTGATATGCTTCAAGATCTAAATCATCAATTGCTAAATTAACCTCTTCTTCTGTAAGATCTGGATCTAAATCTTTTACTTCATAATAAATACTATCGTAATTATAAAATGGAGAATCATAATATCCATAGAAATCTACAGCTTGTAATTCAAAATTATCTGGATCAAACATTTAATTTAAAATTTAAATAATCATATAATAAATCTATGTCTGTAATCATTGCAATTCCGGGAGAATTTGTTCCATCATTTGTACTTTTCTTCCAAATAATAACAAACGGCTTTGATTTATCAGGACATTTATCTCTGTAATTAAAATAATTGGGTAAATTAGTAGTATATTTACATTGTATATTAATTGGAAGTTTATCTTCTGTATCAATTATATCAATGCCCATATCATCTTTTCTTTTAGATTCACTTCTTGCACTAACACAACCAGTATATCCAATATCTTTTAATTTGTTTATAATTTCTAATTCAAAATTATTTCCTTTTCTACGATTTTTTCTTGCCCTATGTGAAGCTGGATTTTTCCATTTATAAGTTACTCCATCAATATTTTTATTTTGAGAGCATCGTATTTTTAAAGCTCTTTCAGAGATTCCTAATTCTTTTGAAGCTTCTTCTATATTTTTAAAGTGTTTAGATTTTCCAGAATCATATTCTAATATGATTTCCGTATTAATCTGTTTCTTTCCCATTATTTTTCAATAGTTTAAATAATAAATCTTTTCTCATTAAAACTAACCATTCATTTTGATTATCTTTAGTTATAAAACATCCTTCTTTAAAGGATTTATTTAAAGAATTTAAATCTTTTACAGCATTCCTAATGCCATCCCATTTAGCTACTTTAAACAAAATAGGAAATATATCATAACCATCTGGAAAAGTAGCATTATGAATTTGATTAGTAATAACAGGTGTTATATCTCCAAAATCATTCTTTTTATATTCGTGGGTTGGAAGAGCTTTATAAAATAATTTATCTGGATCAAAATCAAAATTCTTTACTAATTCTTCAATAAAATCAAATTTTAAAGGATTATCTTCTAATTCTTTTTTTGAAAGATTAGATTTATTTAGATTTTTCATATTTTAATTTTAACCATTTTTTTGTTAAATAAATTAATCTCATTGTTTTTCTTCGGCCATATAAAGAATAAAAATCAGAAATATCTTTTGCATTATATTTTCTAGGTATAAAAATATAAATCAATTCCGGAAAATCTCTACGAATCTTATTCATATTTGATATTCCAGCATAATCATTATCATAAAATACAATAATATATTTATATTTAGACTTTAGTTTTTTATATATTGATACAGGTAAAAAACTTGTTTCAGAATTTGGAGCTACAGCTTCAATACCAAGTCCTCTTAAACACATTACATCTTTCATCGATTTAGTTATGACAATAAAATTTGTATTATATTGTAATTGATTAAATCCTTGTATTAAATTTTTATCCCAATTACCTATAAAACGTAAAGATTTTTTTTCTGGAAAATAAATTCTCCATCTTTCTAAAGAATTAGAAATTCCTCCATAATAACCATAGATTTTTTGATATTCATCAGTAAAAGCTATTTCATTATTTAAAAACACAGTTTTACAAGCAAATACATTATAAGATATTAATATCTTTTCTGAAATTCCAAATTTTCCCCACCAATTTAAATCTTCTTTATTAAATTTTCTGGGTTCTATTTGAATTTTTTTATCTTGTTTTTTATCAACTGTTGTAACAAAATTTCTAATTACTTTATTTGATACGGTATTTAAATTAAAATCCGTATAAATAATGTTTAGGGCAGTCATGTAATCGCAATTATACAATTTCATAACTATCCCAAAACAATTTAAATGATCTCCATTTCCAAAATCTTTAAAATATAAATGACCTTTACTATTTCTATATAATGAACAAGTTGGATGTTTATCCTCTCTAAAAGGAGACACAAAAGAATCCTCTAAAGATTTTAATCCTAAATATTTCAGCATAATTTCTTCATCAGAAATAACACTTAAAATATCTTCTTGTTTTAATACTTGTGTTATAGGTAAAGAAGATTCAGGAAATTGTATTAACATTTAATTAAAATGGAAATCCATTATCAGATGAACCTCCAAACAAATCATCATCAGAGTTTGAAACAGCATTTGGAATAAACATATTATCTGTATTAGCTGTTGTTTCTACTGTTTGAGGCTTTCTCTCTTGCATTTCTTTAGCCTTTCTTAGCTCATAATTACTAAAAGAAAGTTTAGATTTGTCTGTGGAGATAAAATTATTAGAAATAACAGCTTCCTCACCATTATTCCAAACAGTTGCAATTCTTGGCATTGAAGAATAATTACTATTATTTCCAATAATCTTAATATAACAAGTCTTATTTAGACAATTTGCAGCAGCCTTAGCAGCCAGTTCAATATATTGTCTAATTGTTACTTGTTTTCCAGCTACAGCCTTATTTATCTTTTCAACATAATTAACATTAAATGCCCCTAATACATGATTTATAGTCAATCTAAGAACCTCAAATTGAGAAGGCATTTCTCTATCATTATATATTCTTCTTTCAAGATCTTCTTGCTTATTTACTCCATATACAAATGTGTCAAACTTTTTATTGTCTTCAGACTCAAATTCCATACTTAGTCCTTCATAAACTGTTCCATCCTTACCAGTAACAGTATCATATGCAAACTTAGTCATCTTAACCTCATAAATATTCCAAGGCTTTAGATAATTACCCGCTGCTGCCTCATAAGAATTGTTTTGTGTTTCTGTTCCAAAAGTTACTTGAATTGCCATAAAAAATTGTTTTTAAAAATTAAAGAATTAAGTCATCTAGATCAAAAAGATCATCATCATTTATTATACTCTCATCAGATAGTTTTTCTTCTGGAAATTCTATTATTTTAGAATTTGTATCAGAAGAATTATTATCCTCTATAAAATCTAAATCTAATATATCTGTTGTTTTTTCAATAGTTTCTTCTGTTTTATCCATAGAAGAATCTAACACTCCTAAATTATCTGTTTCAAAAGCATTTGTTTTCTGTTCAACTCTTTCAAGAATTTGTTGTTTTTCTTCAAGTTCTTGTTCTGCTTTTTTATTTTCAATAGCTGGAATTATTATTTCTACAGGAACATCTTTTTTGATATTACCAATTAATCTAAATACTCCTGGAGATCTAGCTTCTATATAAAAACTATCTCCATATTCAGATAATTTTAAACCATTTTTACCACCATAAGACATAGTTCCTTTTTTAGTAATTTTATTACCAATTGTTACTCCAAACAATTCAGGAGCAGCTAATAAAGGATATGTAACACCCTTTTCATCTGTTTCATATTTGATAGTTAATCTATCATCAGGTTTTATAGAACAAAATGATAATGCTGCTTCATTAAAAACCAATCTATTCATATTTAAAAATTGAACAATTGGTTTATTTGAATTGTCAATTTTTTCTTGTGTATTTGGAACAGAAGTACTTTTTTGTGGTTTTCTAATAACAACAGGTTTAAAATTAGAATTATTAGAAAAATCTTTTTCCTCAGAATAACATTCTGTTACTTTAGATAATTTAGTTTCTGTATCATATATTATTTTTGTAATAATAGTAGTTTCAATAACAGCCATATTATTTTAATCTAAAGAATCTTTTATTAATTTTTTTGCAGTGGTTGGTTTATTATAAGAATCTTCTGAAAGAATTTCTTGTAATAAATCTATTATAAATTGATTATTTTTAGACATAAGTTAAATAATAATCAATTATTGTTCTTCTGAAGAATTTGTATTATCTTCTTCTATTTCTCCAGTTAATTCAAATTGATTTATTCTATCAAGAACCTGTTTTAGATTTGGTTCAATATATTTAGAACCAAAACATCCAGCTACTGTTCTACAAGTATCATTTCCATTAGTCCTAGTTCTAAATACATAGTCTATAGAATCATCTTCAGTGTTAACAATTCTTTCTGAATATATGTTATAGCTGAAAAGGCCATCTAGATTGATCTGATTCACCAACATTTTCCCAGTCGTCCACAATCTATACTTTGGTTCAACATCTGTGCCATAATTTTCAATGTGAGAAATTAATACAACTGATAGATCATCTCTCATGGATTGTGCAGCTGTAATCAGATCATAATAATTCTTTGCATGAACAGTAAACTTTTGATAACCAGTATCTAAAGCTGTTTCAAAGATATTATTCGATAAAAGATAATTGATATCATCGATAACAACTGTTTTAACATCTAATCTCTTTGTATTTATGAATCCAAGTATCTTAATGATGTTTACATAGCTATTTGAAACAAGCCAATTAGCAGTATCTACATTATTCTTAGCAAACTTAATATACTTTGACTTAAATCCAGGAATTTGAGGTTGTTTATTAGTACAACTAATTAGAAAGGTCTCTTTTGGATCTAGATACTTTATGGAAGTTGATTTTCCTGTTCCGGATTCACCACTAATCATTATTACATTTGCCATATATAAAAATTTATTTATTAATTAATTAAAAATATTCAAGTATTTGAAATACTGAATTATATCCTTGTTCAAATACAGGAAGTTTCTTACAACAATAAAAAATATAGTGAGTTGAAGATATTATTTCTCTTCTATAAATTAAATATCCTTTATTGATTAATTCTTGTAAAGCAATATTTAATTCTAATCTAGTAGGCATGATTGTATATCTTTCATCTACAAATTTTTCATTTTTTTCATCTATTCCTGTTACATTATGAAAATTAAGACATATACAAAAAGAAGAACCATTTATAAAACATTTACAAATTAAATTAATAACATTCATTCTTAATGTAATTTCACTTGTTTGTATATTTGGTTTTATTTCTTCAATATTTTTAATATCTATTTTTGAGTTTGGAGTATAAATTTCCATTTTAAAATTGAATTGTATTTATTTCAGATGTATTATTAACAGGAGTTAAAGAAGTAAGTTCATCATAAGAAATAATTTCTTCTGGTTTTGGTAATTCTTTAAATAATCCAATCTTTCCAAAGAAATTTAATGGAACTTCTATATCAGATTCACCAAATCTGTTTTTTAATACAAATAAAGATCTGGCATTTCTTTTTAATCCATTAGATATATTATAGCCTCTATACGTTTGTAGCTTTTCTCTAAAGGGATCAAAAAGAAATAATGCTATCTCTGCGTCTTCTGACGGCCCTGCTGAATCCTTGGCATCCGATAATTGTGGAGTTTGGTATGTTCCACCCTTTCTACGGTCCATTGAGGTAGCATCTCTATTAGTTTGCATAACAATTACTGGTGATATACCACATCTATTTCTCAATGTGATAGCATATTGAGATAATAAATCCATTTCTTGTTTTTTAGTTCTTCCTACTTCGGGTCGCACTAATGACATATGATCTATTATTGTTAAGACTATTTTATCATCATCTTGCATTTTATATTTTTTAATTCCATGTTCATCTTCATAAGAATATCCTATAGAATCTAATATAGTTAATACTCTTCTATAAAATTTCTTTGAATTTAAAGAATCATCAAAAATGATAAGATGATCTTTTAAAGAATTAATCCAATCTAATCCTTCATAAATTAAATCATATTCATTATCTGTTAATTTTCTATCTGTTTTTCCTAAAATTTCTTTTACACTTAATTCTAATTGATATTTTTCCCATAAATACAAAGAAATTAATTTTGCTTCAATAATTTCTCTAGATAACTCTAAAGAAAAATATACAATCAGAATATTTCTTTTATCCAATAAAGGTCTAAAAACATAAGAATATAAAACTAAACTGGATTTCAGATTGTTATCTTATAGATTTTTTATTCTATAATTCTAATATTTAATATTCATATTAGCTCGGCATATATTTTCATCCTTATTTAGGATGCAATCCACTCTTGGAAATATTTTATTCTCATTGCTGAGGTTCAATTTCTATGCTCTACGGTGATTAAATTCTTTTAAAAATTTAATTTACCTCGGTATTAACATTTCAGTCTTTACCGATTTTGGATTGTGATATTCTGTATAATTACTTATACAGACGGCAAAATTAATACTCTTAAATTAGGGTTATTAAAATTCCAATTTATTTCCTTTTTAGGGAGATTACAATATGTTTCTATTGGGGAAAATTTACAATTTTCGTATATTTTGTTTTCTGCTTCAGCCATATTAGAAGCCTTAACTTCAAAATATCCACTATAGCATACTTCCATTGGTACTTTATATGTTTTCATATTAAATTATTTTACCACTTCCAGTTCCTCCTGCTACTAAAGTATATATTTGTTTAACTATACCATCAATAACAGATTCTAATTTTGGTAATCCTATTGGATAACCTATATTCTTACCTTGTCTACCTTTTTCTATTAATTCTCTTAAAGAAGAATTTCCTTCCTTATTCATTTATAAAGATTTAACAGGTGTTTTATCTAAAAATTCATATAGTCTTTCTAAAGAATATAGTACATCATCTTCAAGAATAAAATCTTCTGTTTCCTTTATTTTATTTCTTAAATAAATATAATTGTTTATATCTTCTTCTGCATCAGTAAGAAGAGCATCAATTTTATTATATTGTGATGATGCAATAGAATAAGCATCATAAGCCATATCAGCTGCTTCTGTCAATTCTTCTAAATTTACTTGCCTCATATTATAATACAGTAATATTATCAAATTGTAGATTAGTGTCTTCTCCTTCCATAATTCTAAAAAGTCTTTCCCAACCTCTGCTAATAATAAAAGTTACAATATTAGTACATATAAGATTATTTTCAATACCATATTTTAAAGCTTCAATTATCTTTTTATGTAAATCTAAATCATAATTTATTATTTTACAATATATATTAGCAATTTCGGTTTCATTTTTAAATTCTCTAGAATTAATTAATCTTAAATCAACTGGAGAACCATTAATATAAACATTAAATGGATAATTATTTCTAAACTCTTCAAATAATTCAAAAGCATCTAATAAATATGCTTTATGAAAATTTTTATTGAAAATAAGATTACAAGGATATTTTAATACTAATTCTTTAGTAGATATATTTAAAGATTCTTTTATTAAAACCTTTTTATTAACTAATGATTCTATTAGCTCTTTAATATTTATATTTTCACTATAGGAAGTGAGAAAATGTTCTAGATATAAAGTATTACCAACTAAACAAGATTGTCTTATTAATTTTATAAACATTAATTCTAGACAAGTTAATCTATATTTAGATATAACTTGTACATCTTGTTCCAACATTAATTCATAATTCATTTATTATATTTTTATAAGCTTCTGGTAAATCATCATATAAACCATTTGTTTTCCAATCACAACCATAATAATATCCATAACACATTGAATCTTCAGGATATTCTATAATCATTTCATAAATATCCCCATTCAAATATGCTTCATATTTAATTAAATCATCAATTAATATTTCTTCTAATGTTTTTTTAGAGAGAGTTTTTGAATCTGAATATTCACATAGTTGATCATAATCTTCTTTTAATAGAATAGCAAATCCAATTTGACCACTATCCCATTTATCAGCTGGTTTTCCAATACTTAAAGAAAGATAACTATGGTCCGTCATATAAACAGGACTTATGAACATAGGATTATATTCTTCCTCAATTGCTCCTTCGTATTTTTCCCAAGAAGAATAATCTCTAAAATCTAATCTATCATCAAAATTTTCAAGATCATATCTTTTATGATGAAAAATAAATTTAAATCTACTAAAACATTCTTCCCAAGAAGTATATTCTACAGATTGAATGGTAATTTCAGTGTCACCAATTATTTTATTAAATATCTGATTCATAATTTTTTGATCTAATTAATTTATCTATAATAGACACATCTATTGATTTTATCCTACTATATTGATCTGTTAAAAATCCTATAGTACAACCATGTTCTGAATTATAAATAATATTAACAGGTTTATTATTTATTAAAGTTAAATATAACCAAGGAAAATTAATAGAAAAATCTAATATATATCCTTGTTCTTTATAAAAATTATAAATATTCATTAAAGAAATATTTAAATTCTTTATATAAGAATCACAAAAGTTATAAAATTCTGTTTTAAATTGTTTTAGGTTTTTAACTTCATTTATATGTGAATAAAAATCTGGAATAAATTTTTCCAAATAATAAGAATAATTCTTCTCAAATTCTTTTAAATAATCGTTTGGATTATAAATACTATAATAATCATAAGTATTTATTACTAAAAGATTTGCCTCTTTAAAACTTTCTAAAATAGAAAAGAGTAATTCTTTAAAAGAAATTTCAGCAGAAACAACAGTACTATATGTTATAATACCATTTTCATTATTTTCACCACCAAGCATAATATGAATATCTATAGTTATTAGATTTAAATTCATCAGAATTTATCAATTCTTTTAATTTAAAATAGGTATATTTAATATCCTCAAAATAACCATCATCATAATTTGTACTTCCAAAGAAAAATCCTTCTTGTGTTGGTAGAATATCTTTTGCTTTATTTGGGTTTTCTAAAATTTCTTCACAATCATAATATAATGATATAAGATCAGAGTCCGTTACTGGAATTTCTTCCCCATCATCTACAGAAGGATATAAAGAAACAAAAAATCTATGGATTTGATTAGCTTTTCTCCAATAAATAACCTCTTCTTCTTTACTTGATTTTAAAATATCTTCCCAAGATTGAGAATTATTTTTCTTTTTTCTTTTGTTTAAAAACATGTCTAATCCCATAATATTTTTCTTTTAAACTTTTATAAAATAATTTCTTGGTTTATCTACTAATGGAATATATGCTTTACCATTTAATAAATTATCTAATTGTTCTTCATCTAATGTTTCATATTTTAAAGTACCAAGAGCTTTATTTACCCATGATTCTTCAACAGTGTTTTTTATAACTAAAACAAATAACATTGCTTCTTTTCCTTCTTCATATCTTAAAATTCTTCCAAGTTTTTGAATTAAAGATATTCTAGAAGAATCATAAGATACTAAAATACCAACATTTAGATTTGGAATAGTAATACCTTCTTCAAGCATTTTACCAGAATTTAAGACTCCAGATGATAATTCATTAAATTCATCTAAAGTTATTCTGTTCTTTTTTCTAGTTTTACCACTGTGTAAATAAAAACAATTTTCAATATTTGGTTTTATTTTATCCGCTGTTTTAATAGTTTTTGAAAAAGTAATTATTTTTTCATTTTGAAGACTTTCAATTATTTTTTCTGTAACTCTTATTTTATCTGGATGATTATAGATATAATTCTTACGCATTTTTAATTCGTGCATAAATCCAAATGTATTAGTATTAATAATTGGTCTAATAGCTTTTTTTTGTTGCTCAGATCTTGCCTCTGGATATTTATAATTTAGAAAGTTTTCTCTTCCCATATATCCTTTAGCTCCTATACAACTCATTACTATTTGAAAATCATTATTAAAATAATTGAAAAATTCTTTAAACCTTTCATTATGTTGATTATACACATCAATATCTTCAGGTTCTAAATAAACTTTAAAAATTTTAACAGGAGATACCCAACCATTTTTTAAGCACTCCTTTACAGGTATACTATCAACAATTGGAAATTTTGCTGTTAAAATTAAATCTCTAGCATCATTTCGATTAATTGTTGCAGTTAATCCTAGAAAAAACCTAAATCTAATTTGTTTAAAAACATTTAAAAATTGTTCAGAAACAACTCTATGGGCTTCATCAATAATTAATAATCCACAAGAATATACTTCAGAAGTATGTAAAGCTATTTTTTGAATAGTTTCTACTAATACTTTTGAAGTATCTACATTTCTTTTTACAAGATCATTTTTCCAAGAAGATTTTAAAGCATTTGATGGTACTAACACAACAACAGAATAATTAACATCTTTTGGAATTGATTTCTCATACTCTAAAAGCTTTTTAATTATTGTTACAGCCATGTAACTTTTCCCAAAACCCGTGGCAGCGGTGATTACACCCCTACCACCAGCATTTCTCCATTTATTTATTGCTTCATTTTGTCTTTCATCTTTAGTTATCATCTGGTTGTCTCATAATAACTTCAAGAAGTTCAGGAAATTTTTCTTCTATAGTGCAAAAATTATCAACAAGAGAAGGAAAATTTTCTGGATCATTTATGATAATTGTAAAAGGTTTTTCACAAGAATATTTTGCAAGTACTTGTTCTTCTGTATCTTCATCAATTAATTCAATATAAGGATTAAATCCCATATAACTTTCATCATCTAATACATTATATGAATCAGAATCCATCTCTTGATCTCCCCAATCACATGATACACTATTAAAAACAATATCTTTTTCTTTCTTTGAAAGATTGTTATATCTTAGTCTATCAACAAAACATTTTGCTATTTCTATAGCTGCTTCTTTGTTTGGTGCTGTTACAGTTATTGGTGTTTCAGCAAATACGCTATATAGTTCAGAAATTCTAAAATTATATTCGTTCATATTTATAATGTTATTGGTTTATGTGTTACAATTCCTCCACAATTTAATAATAATTCTACTATAGAAAAAGCATTTTTATAACTATTTAAAACAACATCTATTGGTTCAATAATATTAGTTGAACTAATATTTTCTAATTTATTTGTATTTATATTATATATATGTGATTCATCATACTTATCATGTTTTGGTATATCTCTATATATATAATCAATTATTGATTTAAATAAATCAGAATACTTTTTAAAAGATATTGCAGCAAATCCTCCTCCAGCTATATAACCACTTTTTAAAGCCGCTTTTGTTGCACAAATAGCATCTTCTACTCTATCATATTTCTCTTCATATTCAGCAGAGGTTTCAGCAGGAATATATAATTTACCAGCTCTTCCTTCAAAATTAGCTTTTCTTGTTTTTAATTTAGAAATATATACTGGCTCTACACAATTATCTATTAATTGTTGTAAAAATATTGATCTTGCTTTTCGTTCAATTTCAAGTCCTTTTGGATTTATAAATTGAATTTCTGTATCTGATATTATCACTTTTTCAGAAGTATTATATTCTCCATTATTAGTTAATATATCAATATCTGTTAGATTCTCTTGTCTTGTTTCTCCAAATCCAGGACTATAAGCTAAATAAATTGTTATTCCTTGGTTTAAATTTAAATAAACCAAATCTAACACTTCATCACTAAATTTAGGAGCAATAATTAATAGAGGAATATTTTTTTCCTGTGCTTTTTTATATGGATCTCCAATTTGTGTTTTAAAATCAGTTACCTCAACATCAGATAAAACTATAAATGGATTTTTTAGTTCAACTGTTCTTTTTGCTTTATTTGTTATAAAAACAGGCGAAACAAATTTAGAATCATATTTAGAACCAGAAAAATATTTTATATCATATTCAGAATTAGTAGATTCTTCTATTTCTATAATTCCGGTATCTTTTAAATCCCATATCATTTTACCTATTAATTTAGCCATAACATTATCTCCAGCACAAGCAATATTGGCTATATCTATTAATTTATCTTTATTTTGATCTGTTATATATGTTACTTTAGATAGTAAGGTATTTAATTCTTTTAAACAACTTTCTTTAAAAGATTTAAATTCTTCTATAGGCTTATCTTTAAAATAATTATATATAAAATAAGTATATAATATAGAAGAAGTTGTACCATCTCCTACTTCTTCATTTGTTTTTAAAGAAGCTTGTGAAACAATATCAATTATTGTTTGTATCTCAATATCTTCAGATTGTAAATGTTTTACTATAGTGGCACCATCTTTAGTAACAAAAGATCTATATCCATCATTTATAAACAGATATTTACCCTTTGGTCCTAAAGATGGTAACACAAAATCATAAAACATTTGTAATGCTTTATTGATTTCCATTCAAAAATGAATTAATATTATTTAAACGAGTTTTCCACATATTTATTTGCTTTAGTAAAACTAATTGATAATTATTCAAAAGCTTGTCTCTAAGTAAAATAAGTTCATTTGTGGAAAGAGCAGAATAATTTTTATTTTTAATATTAATAGCTGTTTTAAATTCTGTCAAAGATAATCCATTCTGATTAAATTTCAACATTACTGAGCTATCAATATTACAAAGTTGCTTTAATGCCTGTAACTTTTCTTTTGTTGAAGCTTGCTTAGGAAGGTTTAATTGCTTAGTATCTTTACTATTAATCCATATTCCAGAATTATAAATAAACTTATTAGTAAAGTACTTCTTAAAAGTTCCTAATTGATTTAAACAAGCATTTCTACCATTTTTAATTGTAACAGTACTAAAAATTGGATCCAAATTATCCAACATAATAGATATTGGTTGATTTTCAATATCCTCTATATGCAAATTATTTGCAATAAAATTAATGAAAATGTTACCAAGTGAAAATTTGGATAGTTTTAAGTTTTCATTACTAACCAAATATCTAACAAAAAGTTCAGCATTACAAAGATTCTTTTGTTCCTCTATTTGCTTATAAATATTCTCCTTTCCAAGTTGTTTGTTATCAGTAGAATAAAGCATTGATTCACAAAATTCTTTCCATTTTAATAGTTCTTCTTGTGTTGCTTCACACAAAAGTTTCTTAGACCCATCAGCATTCTTCCAATAAAGCTGATTTCTGTCATTTTCCTTTACCATTTCAGATAGTTCCGTAAATTGTTGATCTGTAAGCATAAAAATATTATTTATAAGTTAATCTATTTAGAGATTTAAAAGGTTATCTATTTTAGGTTCATGAACAAAATCTAATAAATGACAATCAGTATTTTTATAGTAAACATTTGAATCTGTTTTATAATCATACCATGTATCTTTACCAGCTATTACTTCTCTATATTTTATATATCCAATATCTCCCAATTGAATTGTTGGTATATCCCAATTAGGAAATAATGTTGTCATAATATAAGAATCTTTAAATCTTATATCTTTAAAAATTAAAGTTTGATATCCATTTATTTTTTCTGTTCGTGCTACTAATTGTGCTTTAAGAGTTATATTCATTCATTATATAAATAAACTCTTATGTTCTTTATATTAAAATCTATTTCTAGATTGTATTTTTAAGGTATTTAAGAATAAGTTAACAAAATTCGGTATTGCTTGAAAAAACAAGACCATCATTAAAAAATTCGTGATTACCAATAGAAAAATCTATTGGATTCGTAATTGTTTTAGATATTTTATCTAATATCTTTTCAGTATAAGAATCTAATATGTTTGAATTAGGATTCTTTTTATAATATTCTGTAGTTGTTAATCCTTCAGAATTATATGCCATATCAAGGAAATCTCTTGTAAAAATATATTTTCCTGTTTCATCAAAAATACCTATAAACTCTGAATTTTCTAATAAAAAACTAGTTATATTTTTTTTATTAGGGGTATAATAGGGATAATTGATTTCATCAAATTTTACAACATAATTTGGATTCCAAATGAATTTCCAGCCTATTGATTTTTTTCCTAAATGAACTGTATTATTTTTAATAATATCTATATAATATTCTTCTATTTCAATAGGATTATCATTCATAATAGACTTCAGTAGTTTATATTTATCTTCTACTTTAGGCATTCTATAAGCATAATAATTCATTCCCATTTTATTTGATTTTAAAGTCAAAATGGTTGATTTTTAATAATCAATCAAAATTGGTTGATTTTTCTGTAAATAAATCATAATCTTTATCAAAATAATTTATAAACTTTTCCAGTTCTATATCTGTAAAATATTGATATAAGTTATCTAACCTTTGAGAATCTCCTAAATATTCTCTAATATCATTCCATTTTCCAATAAGGTCAAAACTTTTTCTATCAATCATTACTTATATATTTATTTTGAATAAATTGTGTATTTGTTACAATATCTTCTGGATTTGTTATTTTTCTTGGATCATCATCAAAATACATATTTAAAAGAGATCCATTATGAAAATAATTCATAAAAGCTCGTAAATCTATATGATAAGCATATAAATCATTATATAATTTATTTTCTATATAAATAACATATCTTGGACTAGATAAAGAATCATCACAATAATTTAATACTGCAATTTCTTTAGGGTTTTCTTTTTGAAGTTTAACAAATTTCTTTATGATATCTGATATATAATCATAATATACTAAACACTCTAAAACTTCTACATCAATTCCCATAATTTAGTTATTAGATTTCATTATACTATCCTGTTTAGTTAAATAATCATCCACAATATTAACTATTTTATCAGGTAATTCTTTTGCAGTTTCATTATTATCAACGTAATCTATAACAGATCCAAAACCATAAATCATATATACTTCTTTTTTATTTGGCAACAAAGTAGCTAATACTAAACATATTACTGTTAATATAGTAAGTCCTGCTACTTTATTTTTTGCTTTTCTGCTATCTGCTTCATTCTCTGATAGATTTTCATCAAAGGCCATTCCCCAAAGAAATATTACAATTAATACAAGAGCAATACAAATAATAATAAAGAAAGTTTTAAGATTACTTAATATGCTTATTAAAATTAAATCAGACATAGTTATTCTTTAAATTTTGGTAATTGAATAAATGCTTCAAAAATAGCTTGCTTAAATTGAGAAAGATATTCTTTTTTTAAATCTTTTATTTCCTCATTATTTAAAGATTCTATCTTATAATAATCATATGGCAATAGGATTACCTTACTACATATGAAATTGTAATCTTTTTCTGAACTAATATTCATATTTTCAATCATATTAGCTAAATAATATCCAACATGATCAATTATTGTTTCTGGTCTTGGAGATATAGGAAATTCAGAAGAAGTAGTTATTAATTTATAAATACTTTGTTTCTCATCATCAATAATACTACCGATTGCTTGATTATCAGGTGTTCCATAACAACTTATCTCAAATGGAGATACTACTTTTTCTAGAATATATTCATCTAAGCCAGAAGCAAATCCAATGTTAAGCAGATTGTAATACTCAGAATTATTTAAAATATGATTACAAATACTTAATTCTACATTATTTTTATTGAATATTTTTACATCAATATTATGCAAAAATGTTTTATCAATAGTGGATTGAATTATATATTGCTCAGCTTTATTACTACATATAAATAGTAAATCGTGTGTAATCTTCTTATCAAATAGAACTCTTATAGCTTCACAAAGGTCCTCTAATGAACCATCGTGTTTATAACCAGAAGTTATAGTATAATTAAGATATGATCCATTTTTAAGATCTTCAATAATTTGATTTCTAATATTATATAATGATTCTATAAAACATAATTTAAAATCATCTCCATTTGGTATAGGTAACGTATAAATGCGAATCTCATTTATAGGAGTTTGCTCTGCTACAAAAAAATCGGTAAAATTGATAGATAGTTTAGAATTATTATTTATCAATTCTACTAACAAAGTAGATATATATGGTTTCTCGTATTTAAAAATACTTGTTTCCCAAATATAATAAGATTCTTTTCTTTCTTTAATTTTAATTAGTTCCATAATTAACTTACTGTATAAGGTTCAAATTTATACACTCTTCTAGAATCATTTGAATCTATAGTTACATCATAATATAAATCATCTCCATACTTCTCTAAAAATGGTCCAATTAGAGAAAAATAAGCATCTAATAAAGAAGAAAGAAATGTACTATCTATATATATGATATATTCAAAATCAGGAATAAGCATATTAGATGGTTTAGTATAGTCTAATATAAATATCTTATCTGGATATTTTTCCTGAAGAATAAATAATTCCTTTAAATATTGAAGATCTTTTTTAGTTGTAATTGTACATTTAATAACTTCTACATCCATAATATATTAATCATCATATTCATATTTCTTTAGAATCTCATTAATATTAGGATATATTATTTTAGCTACTTCTATTAATTTACCAACATCTTTAGTATCAGCAGTTTCAAACATAAAATATTGAATTGCATTAGCAGTTTTTTCTCCATCAATATCTAAATATCCATCAAATATAGGATTTGGAAATACATTTATTATTTCTTCATCTTGTTTAACAAAGGTGTTATAATGAACACATTCACTATATTTATTTATATCAAATTTATCAAGAGGTGTGCCAATTACTTCAGCGTCAATTAAGAAAGAATTATCAACAGGTTCATCTGATAAATAATTTTGAATAGCAGAAGTAACATAAAGTGGAGCATTGTTAAAATCAAGTATTTTTTTAACTTCAACAATATAACTTGAATACACAGTAAAATGATTATTATGATAGCATAAAAACTTATCTCCTACTTTAATATCTTTAGTTGTCATTTCTTATATCCTGCAAAAAGTTATCATCAAATTTTTCATCTTCAAAGACCGCTGGAATGAGCAGCTCGTCATCATTATTCTGTCGCATAAGCTTCGCAGCTTCAGCCCAAGTATTTCGTTTAGTATTTGCCATAATATTTATTTTGTTTATTGAATTTATTTAATATCAAATTGTCTTTGTCGATTCCAAAATTTATCTTTACATTTTGTACAACAAAAAGCTTGTTGATATGATTTCTTAGTGAAAGATTTTTGGCATAAAGCATTAGCACATTTTATAGTGTCACCAACTTTAGCCTCCTTGTTGAATTGGTATTTATTCCAGTCATCAATCAGTTGACATTGAATCTCATATTTCCAATCATAATAATTATCTTCTTGTTCATCTTGATCGTAAGTACTTAATTCAATGTCATTTTCTGATTGTGTAAAAGCCTCAGTATCGTGAAAATCCTCACAAATATCTATTAAAGAAGTCATATTATTCTGTTATATCAAATAAAGATAAAAGTTCTTTTACTCGATTGTTAAATAACTTTTTAGTATTTGTATCATCTACAGGAAGAGTATATAATATACTACTACTAGAATAACAACCATCTATAGGATTTCCAAATAATTCACAAGCAGTCATATCCTGTAATTCTATACAATCATCTGAACGATCTAAATACCTGTATTTAACTCCTAAGAAACATACATCAAAATTTCCGTATTCCTTCAATCCAAGTATTTTAATTAAACTAATTAATTCTTTAGAGGAATCTAATAGTTTAACAATAAAGTTTTTAAAATAATCATTATATTTATTAAAAACTTCTTGATATGTGATTGTTGGTATATCCATTAATGGCCTAACGTCATAAAATTCAGCATAAATTAAATCACCAATTCTATAAACATCAGATCTTAAAGTATCTAAAGATTCCATTAATTTTTTATTATATTTGTGGATAACCACATATTTTCCTTGATCTTTACTAACAGAACCACATTCCCAAAATTTAATATCTTTTGGAATATTTTTTACTGTTAAAATCCAATCATCAACAAATCTATCTCTTACTTTAAATTGTATAGTCATATTATTCTAAATTATTATCAGCTCTAATTGCTTTAAAAGCATGTAGAATATTTTTATATCTATCTTCCCCATAAAAAGGATATTCTATTTCTTTTTGATAAGAAGATTTGAAAGCTGTTTTGTTTACTGCATCAATATACATAGAAAATTCTCCTTCATAATATGTTATAGTATTATGTGTAGAAAAGAATTTCTCTAATATTTCTTTATATGTATTAGCGAAACAAGTATCGATACTTGTGCTACCAGTTCGATTACAAAGTATTTTAAGCTCTTCTTCAGTTAACTTTGGTACAGAAATATTTAATCCTCTTCCAAGTCTTTTATATCCTAAAAATAGAAAAGAATAATAATGTCTTAATGTATTTACATAATCAGTACTCTTTTCAAATCCAAGATATTCTGGAATTAGATGAATAACTGTATAAGGTTTAAATTCTATATTTTCTTTTGGATCAATATATTCTCCTTCATCACTAATTCCAGTTATATGTTTCTCTGCAAATCTTTTTGCTAAAGTAACATCTTCCATAGAAGAAACAGAAATACCTACTCCTTTAACATACTTATTAAACAAATTAAATAGCTTCTTATTATTAGTCAATGTTGGCAAATCTTTAGCATTTAATGTTGTATTAATAAAATGTCCTTTACTGTTTAGATATTCAAATAATTCTTCAAGATGTGGATAAAGAAGAATATTACCTCCACCAATAGCAAATTCAATTCTTGGATTATAAAGATTATCTAGTGAATCAAATAGTTTTTTAATAAACCCGATATCAGCATGTTGAGCTTCTTTATTGGAATCTTGATAACAAAAAGAACAATTATGTTCACATTGATTAGTTATATGTAAATCAATTAATTCTGGATAATCTGGTTTAAGAGGCTTATCATGAAGAGAAAATCTTAGTCTTTTACCATAAGAATTATAAGATACCCAATAATTTCCATTTTTAATTATTGTTTCATCATAATCTGCTTTTGGAAATTCTTTATGATTATCAAGTATATCATAAACAAAATCTGTTTCATCAGAACCCCCAACAATAGCTATATCGTTATTATCTATTATAGTACGAATATAATCAAGATTACAATGAAAATTATTTATAGTTCCAAAGGAAATATTTCCTCTTCCACACATACCATATTCTCTATCAAAGTAGGATATTTCACCATTATCTTCTTTCTTTTGTTGTTCAATACAAAGATCAACATATTGTTGCATTGTTGGATAAATCTTACAAAGAATATCCATTAGTTCTTCATTCCAAAATAGATTATATGCAACATATTTAATTTTAGCTTCTTTAGAAGCAGCAATTGTTTCATCATATCTATCAAAGAATTTAAGTTCTAATACATTCAAATCTTCCATAAGTTGATCTTTATTCTTATAAATAACAGAATGTGTAGAACTACTATTAGTTGCCCATCTATTTCTAAAGTTTCGAATATATATTATATTAAACATAGTTATTATTTTTCTATTGTTACATATGTTGGTTTATAAGATATAATATAACTTTCATCTAATAAACAAACATTTTGTATTCTACTGTTATTTAACATTATTGGTGATTTCTCTGTTGAATGTAAATGACCAGTAAATACATATTTTGGCTGTTTTTCTTTAATTATTTCTGTTAATGGTTCACATCCAATATGAACACCGTTGTTATAACAAACATCATTAAAACCATAAGGACAATCATGAGTTAGTAATATATCTACATTATCAGGCATCTGTGAATAAATTTGAGTTAACTGTTCATCATCAGTCATAAATGCCCAAGATCCAAATTGTTGACACCATGGAGTACCATAAATAATATATTCTTTATTATCTAAAGTATACGTGTATGATTCATCTTGTAGATATACTATATTAGTATCTTCAATTTGTTTTAGAAATTGTTCTTTATATTTTTCTAAATAAAAATCATGATTACCAGCAATAAGAATAATCTTTTTTACAGGTAATTTATTACACCAAGGAATAAATACACTATCAATCCAAAAATCCATCATTTCAAGATCTCTTTGGATTATTACTGGAGAAATATCTCCACATATTAATAGTATATTACTTGGTTTTATATCAAAATTGAATTGTCCGTGTAAATCACTTATTGCACAAATTTTTAAATCATTCATTAGATATTTTTTTGTGTATTTCTCTTTGAATAGCTGGTATTTCTGACATTAATGTTATGTATATTTGTTCAAGAGAATTATCAATAAGTTTTAATTCTTCTTTATTTTTAAAACCATTAAAACTTAAATATTTGATAATATTTTTTAACTCTGTACAAGCTGCATTAATTTGAAGAAAATTAGCAATTATTTTTTTTGTTTTTTGATTTAAAGGTTGTTTTTCAAACAATTTTTTTAAATCATCTTGCATTAAATAATCTGCTACTAACATAATTAATCCACTACTCCATTACCGTAATATAAATCAATTTGATCTCCATAAGAAAGATTATCATATGCATCAGCTACTATTTTAGCATCTTCATAATTCTTAAAAGCAAAAGAAACATCATTAATGTATCTATATGTTTTTTTAAGTTTTTCATATTTTTGAACTATTTCTAATAATGTGCCAGAAAGCATTACTTCTTCTTTCTTTTCAGTATATGGAGTTACATTCCAATTAATTTTTGTTTTAATTAATGGAAAGTTATATATTTTTTCTTCTGACATAATTTAATTATCATTTATTACTAATTATCAAATTTTTTCTATTGTTTTAGCAAATATTTCAAATTCATCCGTATTAAGTTTTTCTTTTGCATAGTTCATTAGACCATTTTGTATTTTATCATCTACAAATTTATACATTGTAGTAAATGGAAATGTTACAGTATGGCTATATACATTATATTTTATGAAATTATTAAATTGTAACTGAGTAATGGTAAAATATTTATCAATTTCTTCTTGGGAAAACTCTTTAATATCAAAAGATATTTTTTTCTCTAAATATTTAATAAAATCATAGTCATATTTGAATTTAGCTACAATTTTAAAATAAATAGCTTTAATATTTTTTCCATGAAGAAATTGATATGGTGGAACAGCAAAGCGAGAATCATTATCATTATGCTCATCACTGTATATTTGTTCGGTTTCAGAATTATGTTTTGGTATAATAGAACTTATTAATTTATTATTTTTAGTAATCGTCAGTGTAAAAACAAAATCCCTCGCCAGTACTTTTCTTCTCATAATATCTTTTAATTTTCATTTCTTTTAAGATTAGTAGAAATTTTGTCATTTCTTCTATTTCTTCTGACATGAATGTTCCTAAACCAGTTTCCTCTACTAATTCAACACAGAAAAGCAGGTTATCAATGATTGCATTTACTTTATGATCACTATATGTAGGTATTTTCAACATCCTATGATTAATTTATATTTATTCATTTCATCTTGTAAATAACCTATAGAAGTATTATTTGTAATATTTTTATATGTTATTCTAAGTTGAGTTTCATAATTTGGATTAGAAGCATATCTTTTACCTTGTTTATTAACATATTTGTTCAGTAATAGCAATTCATTACCGCTTTCTGTAATATAGTTTTTAAACAATAATTTAAGATATGGTTCTACTGAATAATCTGGATGTTTATATTTGAACTTTTTATGTATTTGATCAGAAGCTTTTCCATCATAAGCACCAACATTAAACACATTATTTGTCTTTTTTGCTATTCCAGTTGTTCCAAAATGTGATTCAATTTGTGCTTGTGCTAATACAAATCTAATATCAATATTATACTTTTCACAACTGTTTACAAGAACAATAGCATTTAAATTATTAGCTGGTGCAATACTATCTATATATTTTTGAACATTTTCAACTAGTTCATATTTATAATAATTATAAGATAATGTTGATTCATCTTGCATTATTGATACATAATGATCAATATTGTTTGAATGCTCTTTTTGCTTAAATAAATATTTATTTGTTAATGCAGATATGCCTACAACAAGTAAAATAAAACAAATTATTTTTACAACAATTTCTATAATATTTATTAAGCCTAAATTCTTAATTCTAAGAATTAAATCTTTTATATAACCCATAATAATTTTATTCTTTTAATATTTCTACTATTAAATACCTATAAAAATTTTTTATTATTTTATTTATTTTCCAATCAAATTCTTCTTTAGCTAATTGACAAATTTTATCTTCTAATTGTTTAACTTTTTCTTTCATGTTATAAACAATTATTTCTTAATAAGAAATATAAAAGAGTTCCTGTACTAATAGTTAGGCCACCAATGGTTATTCCCATTAATATATTATCTTTTCTATGCTTTCTTTTCATATCTGCAATTAATGCTTTGTTTAATTGTAGATTATTTTCTAATATCTTTTGTTGTTGGTTGTTGTTGTTTATTATCTGTTTATAATTGACAATTTGTTTGTCTTTATTTATAATAAGATTATTTAATTCAGTATTTTCTAGTTTTAAATGTTCCCATTCGTTAAACACCAAATTAATCTTTTGTAATTCTGTACAACTTAGTTTAACACTATCTTCTTGTGAAAATAATAGAGTGCAATTGATTAATAAACAACTAATAAGAATTATTTTTTTCATAAGTCAATTAGTTTGTTCCTTAAAGTTTTAAGATTTTCCTCACAAGACTTACTTAGTATAACAGAATCTTGTTTAGATTTGTTAATCTTAATATACTTTATTCTTGTTAAATACACAGTGTCTTGAACAGCTAAAGAATCAATTACTTTTTGAAGATTATTATTTTCTTTAGTTAATTGTTCTATTTGCTCTTGGTATTGTCCTTCAATTGTTTTGATTTGATTTTTGGTGGTATTGCCCCTATCTATAATGAACCAAATCATACAGATAAGGGCAATGACTAACACACATATAATAACAATTGAAGCTATGTTTTCTTTACCTAACTTCATATAATTATTTTATAAAAATGTGTTGGATCACTTTCTTCAGCAAATTCTCTTGCGAAAGTAACCTTTTCATCACTATAATTTACTACATTCTCCCAAAGAAATCCATTTAATTCTTTAGGATTATTTAGTAACTTAGATTTAATTTTAGCAAATAATCTATCAATAATGTTCTCAACTTCTTTGTCAGAGAAATGTTCATAAAGATTATCACCAACTTCATCTCCATCAATAGACATAAAATAATCAGTATAACCCTCAGAAACCATTATCTCTATAGGTTCAGGATTATTTTTATTAATGGGTTTCTTAGTGGTTATTTCTAAGTACTCGGTATAAAAATAATGACCATCTATTTCAATATAATTATTTGTTTCTAAATTTTCTGAAATTGCATCATCATATTGTTCATCCCATAGATAAAGATCTTTATAATATCTTGAAAAAGTTAGTACTTCATCCATTAGTAGACTTAATGCTTTTTCTTTAGATTCAGCATTAATTATTGTAAAATAAGGATCTTGATCTCCTTTAGCTTTGAGAGTTATATAATATTTCATACTAAATTAAAATAACATAAAATAGAAAACAATATTCCTATAAAAATCATTGTACAAGCCATTACAGTTGTTACTATGAATAATCCGTTCAATGATTTCTTATAGAAAAAAGCATTTTGTTCCAAAATTTGATTGTTGAGTTTATTAAATTTTAGTTTTGATGGTAAAGATATTCCTAGAAATACTAAAACTCCTAGAAAAATTGCCATAGTTGGACCTAAATAAACACTATTTGTTGGAAATACAAGTGCATATATAACACCAAGTATTAGTATTGCAAATATTGTTATTCCATTTCTGTTTATATCTTTATTGATTTCTTTTGATGTGTTAATATTGGTCATTTTCTTCTTGTTCTTTTTTTCGTTCATATAATATTAGTAAGGCTATTCCTACTACACATAATAAAATTCCAGTAATAGCTCCTGCAAAAGTTTCTGCTCCAAAAGCCATACAAGTCCATATAAAATCAAGTATAAGTAATATTAATATTGCACCTGAACTCATAATAAATCTGATATTTTTTTAATTTCTGTTAAATATAATTTTAAAAATTGTTCTATTGATTTTATGTTACCTTTAGTTGCTATTCTATTTTTAGCTATTTTTCTTATACAAGTGCCTAACGGCATTCCATATCCTGAATCCTTCCATTTATTATTAATGTTTAATTTTAAATCCCATAAAATGGATCCTTCATCAGAAGATAAAATGTAGTCTTCTTGTTCTATTTTCATAAAGTCTCAACTTTGAAAATTTGTTTATAACAGATCGTTCCTTTCATTAAAAAATATGATTCAACATTTTCTTTTAATGGATAACAAGATTCTGTTATTAAAAAAGTGTGATTAATGTAGGGTTTAATATAAATACCCTTTCGTGTAATTAATTTCATTTGTTCTGAGGGTTTTATATTAGTTGATAAAAGTCTATAATTTTAGTTGCTGAATTATAGGTTTTTATGAATGTTTATAATGTTGATAGATTATAAATAAAAATGTGTAAAAAAGAAATCCTCCATATAAGAAATATCTTGTTGGGATATAACTATATGGAGGAAATCTATTTATATTAGATCAATATGAACATTTAAAATGTTTTTATGCGTTCTTCCAATGATAGCAATAACGCGTCTTGATCTCTGTGCCATCAGGCTTACCGTCTACAAACTTTGTTGACTCTACTTCACATGTGGTGATGGATTCTAGATACAGCTTGTTTGTAATGCTGTCTACATCATTGGTATTGATTACCTTACCATCAACTGTGCAAGTTTGACGATTGCCATCGGTGTCAAAATATCTACCAACAATCCATACTGGCCAGAAAGTTAGCTCCTCACCATTCTGATCCTGTGCAGAAATTGCATTCAGTGGATCTGGGTTGGAACCGATTGTAACCTCCTTGATTCCAAGAATCTCGTAAGTACTGCCTACTACGGGGCGATTAAATGCAGATACCTGCTCTACCTTTGAAGTTAGAAGATTCTTAACCTCAGTCATTTCATTTGAATTTAGCTTAGCCATAATAATAATGTTTTAAAAAAAGTTAGATAAATGAAAAAAAATTAAATAAAAATTAAATAAAATTATATAAAATCAAAGTCCTATTCAGCGAATTTAAAAGCAAAATTTTTTTTAGATTAAGACAAACCAGTAATTAAAAATTAAAAATTAAATATATAGAAAAGCTTTAAATCACTGTTTAGAACTTTAAATTATATTCTGTTTCTTTGGTTGTTTTCATAAGGCTATAAACGCAAAAACCCCTGATTTGGATTGCTCCAAACCAAGGGTCTTTTACTAACCTAAACAACATTTATAGTACTCGGTAGGGGAATCGAACCCCTATTTTAAGAATGAAAATCTTACGTCCTAACCTTTAGACGAACCGAGCATAGTGTAGATCCAACGCTATTCACAATCTACTGTGGGATTAACAATTTGGCCCCCGTTTTTATTAGATTGATCAATTTTACTTAACTCAAACTTTTCAAATTGAGGTCTAATGATCGTTACCAACCTTTAAAAAACTTGTTTGAACCAAAATTAATTGGAGTTTTTTTGAGGATTTATTAATCATTTTTATTAAAAATGATAGCCTTAGTATATTTCACCTAAGGGGGAAAGTGTTTTTGTAAGATTAAACTATTAAAATTTATATTTTGAAGCTAATATAGGTCTTCAGAATATAAAATTGTTTTGTTCTTGAAATTACTATTTTCTAGTAATTGATTTTGATTTTTTAATTGTTAAATAAACTTTTTTTTGATTGATAGATTGGTTAATCTATTGTTAATTGTGTGAAAAAGTTTGGTTTTTACAATAAAAAAATTTGAAAAATTTAGAGCTTCTAGTAGGATTCAAACCTACAACCTACTGAGTACAAATCAGTTGCTCTATCAATTGAGCTATAGAAGCAAAAAAATTCATAATATCTTGACCAATCTACTTCTTATGAATCTATTAGGAGCAGTAGAATTTTGTTTTCAAGAACTCCTATTTTAAAAAATGAGTAGGTTGACGATTCCTACTCCCTGATACAAATAATATAAAAAAATAAAAAACTCTATGAATTAGTATCAGAATAACCCATAAAGGTATTATATAAATACAACACTATCCACAAGTTGTCATCTTATTTCAAGTGAGGACTTGCAAGCCAAGTTTTATGATTTCTTTATATCAGTGTCGTCTTCAATTAGACCATACTTAATTGCCACATCAAGAAAATCTTCAGGAGAAATATTATTGAAGTATGTATCTATTTGTTCTTTTACGTCTTCAAGTTTCATATCCTTTAATAATTAGTTTACCTAATTTATTTAAGCTCTCCCTCTTGGACTTGAACCAAGGACCAATTGCTTAACAGGCAACTGCTCTAACCAACTGAGCTAAGGAAGAATTAGAATACCCAACCACTTTTAAATCACGGTATTTTGTGCTGTATGTCAGCAGTTTTTATAAAGAAACCCCAAATTTTCTTTATGTGGTACAACCAAAAATACTTTATAGTTTTTGGGGTAACTACATTTCCTTTTGGATTTTCACAAAGACTTGCTAGCAGGTCTTACGGTATGCAAAGCAAGTACATAAAAAGTTCTTGGTTTTAATCGTAACTAATTCGATGTTAGTTACTCCAGAAACTTCTGGGCCAAATATAGTGAGAACTTCCTCCAACGGGATATAAGACTATATCTGGACTATATAGTGGACATTGCTGGGTTTGAACCAGCGACTATCTGATTATGAGTCAGGTACTCTAACCAATTGAGTTAAATGTCCATAAGAGTTGTAGGAGCTATAGGGATCGAACCTATGACCTTTGCGATATCAGCGCACTGCTCTAACCATCTGAGCTAAGCTCCTAAATAGTTGCGGGAACTGGATTCGAACCAGTGACCTTCAGGATATGAGCCTGACGAGATACCACTTCTCCATCCCACAAAGTATTTAATTAAGGAATATAGAAATCATATGGATTATATGGTTCCATTTCCTTCACAAGTTTTTTATTTCTTTTTAGAAAATCTTGTAATTCTTTATTTCTTTTTGAATGATCAAAATCTTTTTTCATAAGTTTATATCTATTACTTGTCTCCCCGGACGGTAACGCTCCGTCTTCTCGAAATTAAAAGTTTCGAGCATCACTTTAATGCTTCAGGGAGTATTTAGGAACCTTTTTAATACCTAAATTATTTTTTATTTATAATTAATCATAAATAGTTATATTTTCTGATTGAGAAATTACATCATCTCCATACATAAGTTCAAAATGGTATGATGTATTTCTAGCATAAGAATCATCTTTTCTCACTAAAACTATTTTAAGATTTTTTAATATTTCATCTCGAATAATATTTTCAATATCTTTATTCATATTATTTATTTTTGTTAAAATTAGAACGCATGAGAGGATTCGAACCTCTTCAGGTAGATTTTGTCGACAATTACCACTATTAGCAAATTAACTAATAGCCACATTTTCCATTTTGTGCTTCATGCGTTGAAAAAAAATTATGGTTATCTCGTTACCAACGTAGCCAATAAAGTATACCTGCGCAAGTATAATTATTGTTACTGGAATGTGACTTTAATCATCTGTCCTCAATAACATCATCCCTAGTTATCAAGTTAGTATATTATTAGATTTTGCTAGCTATCTCTAATAAATATACAAATGCTGAGTATATCTGAAGGTCATCAATATACTCGAATTTAGTTTTTGTTTTTAAAGTTTTTAGTTTTTATAACCTATCATATAATATAGATAATTATGTGTTTTTATATATTATATGATATAGTACCGAGAGCGGGACTTGAACCCGCACGGACATTACTGCCCAACAGAGTTTCTTACCACTATAGTTTTCACTACCAATTAAAATTGTTTGTGGTCTGGACTATATCTTAACCATAGATTATAAATCTTTAGGTTCTTCGTGTATAGTCTCTACACCTTCCAATTTATCTGTAAATAGATAATATTTGGCTTGGCTCGGGATTATCATCATAAGCCTATCTTTAAACTCATCTAAGACTTCCCCGAATTTACGAAGTTCTACATCAGAAATTTCTCTCTGCGCACTCAAATTTTTATCACAGCATTTTTCTGGTATAATATTTTCAACTTGTTTTGGTTTTATTCTGCCATTTTGTACATCAGCACCATATTTTCCAGTACAAGTTTTTGAACAAAAATATCCTGTATTAAGTCTATCTGGACGAGTTCTTTGTGTTATTTTACTACCTTTAATAGTAAATTCTTTTCCACAATATGTACATTTAACAATAACATCTTTATTATATACAGCATCTTCTTTACAATGCTTTTTTCTATCTATAACTCTTAGATTAGATAGATTATTATTTAATGGATTTTTATCTATATGATCAACTGTTTCATTTTCTGAAAGTTTTCTATTTAGGTATTTTTCCATCAAATATTTAGGATAAGAAATACTTTTTGTTTTTCCTGCTCTTTTTAATGTTATCATCAATCGTCCATCTTTTCTTAAAAAAAGATATTTTTTAAATTCATCATACATACATCATAAAAATACTGTTAATTAGATCAAAGTCTGTCGTGTCTTCCTATTCCACCATCTCGGCATTTACTGTTGTCTCACAAGGATTCGAACCTTGACTAATTGCTCCAAAAACAATTGTGCTACCATTACACCATAAGACAAACTTAAATCTTGTTTGTTGTTTTCTTGTTTGTATTTGCAAAGATACAAAAAAAATTTAAACAAACAAAATTATGAGGCCCCTACCAGAATCGAACTGGTATCTACTGTTTAGAAGACAGTTGCTCTTTCCGTTGAGCTAAGGAGCCACCCAATCATATCAAGAAATATATCTTTTTAAAGAAAATTTTTCTTATAAAAGATAAGATTTCTTCAGAAAGATTATCAAAATCTTCTGCAAAGATTGTTTCTTCTTGCAAAGAAGAAGATATTGATATCTTGTTGTTTCCATCATATAAGCTACATTCAATGCGGATTATATGAAGACCTTTTCCCATAGGACTATAATCGTTTGATATGATTATAGTATACATTCCTTCTGGGAAAAGTATATCACTGCTTAACTCCTTTTCAGTTAGATTGATAATTTTCATAATCAGAATCTCTTAAAAAGGGTTAATAGTTCTTCTTTTGAGAAGTTTAGAGAAGAGCATTCAATCTCTTCACCGTCTTGAATTTGCTTTTCTGAGATTACATTCTCAGAAAACGGCTTATTTGAATCCGTTTTAGCAATAGCAAAGAGAAGAGTTTGGTACCCATGTATCATATTTTTAAATATGATTATGTATACCAAATCCTTGTATGGAATTTCCATACAAGTCAGATCCAGTGTTTCTGAAATTTCTGCATTTTTATATGCAGAATAAATTTCATCTAGTGTCATATGTTCTAAATGTTTAAAGTTAGTAAAATAAAAGCTTTAAAAAAATATTTCCAAAGCTTCCGTAACGCTCTTTCTAGTTAAAGACTGACTTTTGGGAAAATTTAATCTTTAGTAAATACTTAGGAAGAAGAAAAAAAATTTACTGTTCTTTTATTTTTGCCTGTATTTTATATACCTCCTGCAAAAAAAAAGTAAGTACTGTGTATAAATTGTTGGTTTTTAGTTTGTTATAGAAAAAATTTTTTTAATAGAAATAAAAAAATATTACGATTTTTTCTTGCATATTTTTGTAATAATTATTTATTTTCTAAAATATATCCCCAAACTCTTTTTTCATTTATTGTTTGCCTAGTTTTTTTTATTTCTAATGGAAAAAGTGTTTCAACATAATTTGCATTAAATTTCTTTTCAATTATGCCAAATTCTTTATAAAATTCTGTTATAAGAGATTTGATTTCTGTATTTGGTATAAATCCAAAACATTTAAATTTTTCTAATAGAAATAATTTAATAGCATTTTCATCTATTTCTTTAAAAGAAAATTCTTCTTTCAAAAGTCTAGAATTAAAGTCAACAGCTTTGGATTTTTCAAATCCAGCTTTTAAAAATAATTTTCTATTTTCATTTGGTATATTTATTTTTTGAAGAGCATTTTCAAAATTTTCTTTAGTTACATTTCTTAAAGCATTTTTTACAGCAGTAGTATTTACATATTTTTTTAGTTCATTATCTACTATATAAGTAGTTGCTTTTTTTATTTCAATATTTTCTTCTTCTGACATTTTAGTCAATAATCCATCATTCATATAACAAAGCATTAATTTTAGTCCTGTCAATTCTGATAGCATTATTAATTCATTAAATTCAAATCCTTTATCTGTAACATAAAAATATCTCATATCATATCTAGGATTATCATTCCATAATTTTATTTCTGAATCTAAAGCAGTTTTTGAAAGTATATTTTTAGATTCAATTATTTCTTTAGAAATTTTAGTTTTTGTAGATATAATTTTATTTATTTTATTTATAGATAAATTTATAAATTCCTTTTCTTTATAAATAAAATATAAGGAATTATGAAAAGGGTTTTTTCTTAATCTTTGTCTTCCAGCAATTTGTTGTAAATCTGTAGCAACATCTAATAATGTTGTGTTCATACTTGCTACACTAAATGCAAAAGTTATGGCAGTATCACTATAAAAATCTACACCATTAAAAGCCATAGATGTACAAAAAGTAAACATTTTATTTTTTTCTCCTTTAATAGGAACTTTTCCTATTTTAAATTCTTTTCCTAATTTTTTAGAAATATTATGAACATTTTTATCTTGTTCAGACACTAAAATATTTACTTGACTAGGATGTAAATCTTTTTTCTTTATACATTTAATTATTTGATTTACATCATTTAGAAAGAAAAAAGCTTCTTTACTTTTAAAAATTCCATTCGGAGTATTTATTAAATAACCATCTGTTCTAATATAAATATCTATTATTTTATAAAGTATAGATATTGGATTATTTGAGTGTATAGAAGATATTTGTACTTTCTGAAGTTTTGGCCATTTAGCCTCAAAATAAGGAAGATTATTAAAGAATTTAGAATTTTTAATAACTTCTTCTGAAATTGGGGTAGCAGAAATTAAAGTAAAATGAGGACAGTCTTCTAATGCTTTAGTTAATCCATATGTTACATTAGATTTTAAACTAGTATCGCTTAATAAACAGTGAAATTCATCTACAATAACCCGAAATTTTTCAATTTCAATAATTGTTTTTAAACGAGGAAAAGAATCATAAGTTATTAAAATTTTAGGTATATTTATTGATTTCAGATATTTATAAAAATTACTAAGGTTTGAAAATTCTTCTGAATGTAACCAATATACATTTGAATGTTGTTCAGCCTTATTTTCTAGTAAAGCTTTTCTAGGTGAGACCAAAATAATAGGCTCATCATTAGTTAAAGCCACTGTTGTAATTCCACAACCTGTAACAACTTTATTAAAAATTCCATCAGGAAAAGAAAAAATTTCTTTTGTTAGATATTCTATGCCTTCTGGTATATTTATATACGTTTTCTTCATAAGATTTTTTTAAATTAAAATTAAGTTATGAGTTTTATTATATACAAAGATACTAAAATTTGGGGTAATGGACAAAATCTATTGCACAATCCCTAAATATAAATCGCGATTTTCCATTTTTTTGTCCACTTTACCACCCCTTAACTCATTGATAATCAGTACTCATTTTTTTATTGAAAAATTAAGGTATTGATAATCAATCATTTACCAAAAAAGGACAAAATCTTTTGCCTAAATTATAATTTATTGATTTTCAGGAAATTACTTCATAAAAATTAAAAAAAAAATAAAAGGATAGTATAACTAACTAAGCTATACTATCCTTTTTAATATTCATATGATTAGAAAATGGTTTCCCACTTCTTATCATTGCGGAGATTAATTTTGGTAATCTCTATTGGACAACGGTATTGTCTAAAGAGATCCTTATACACTGCTAAGTGTAGTTTGCTTCCAAAGGAAAGTTCATCCTTGGTTACTGTAGGAAGATCTATTTGGGTAAACAGATCTTCTATTCGCTTTCTTTCGAAAGTTAATTTCTTTTCACCCTCTTTTGAGTAAAAAGAATAGTTAAGACAACACTTGTCTGTGATTGTTGGTGTATAATCTATTAGTCTGAAATAGACTTCAACATAGTTATAGTTCATATTATTTCTTATTTAAGAGTAAAAAAGAAAGTCTAGGTGAAACCACCTAGACTTTATTATCAGATCTTGGGTACAGTTACCCAAGAATAAAAAGCACGTCTAATAACCTTATCCTCTGGAAGACGCTTCCATTCGTTTCCAGTTTTCTGGAAGTTTGGCTCTACTACTGTATAGTAGACAACAGTTTCTAGTTTTAGTCTGTTATCTACTAACAAGCTTAGCATTTGCTCAATAGGAAGAGTTTTCCCATTGACAGTATTACTGTGGACACTGCCATCCTGCTCATCTATACCCTTTCGGGTTAGCCATGAAGGCCAGAATGGAACTTCAGTTCCCATTTCATCTGTAGCCTTTATAGCTACAGCTGTATTATCCTTAATCTCAACCTCCATTGTTTCTTGGAGATTAAGATCAAAGATTTTCCCAATCAGATTTTGTGCTGATTGGGAATTCATAGTTTTCTCAAAGAGGTTCATAACCTCTTTGGAAATAACTCCTTCTAAATTTAGTTTCATATTTATTTATTGTTTAAAGTTAGTATTCTGTAAAGCTCTTTTTAGTTAGAGACTGACTTGCCAAAAATAAAAAAACTACTAATCAAACATATTATATGAATGATTAGTAGTTAATTTTTATTAGAAAAGAACTCTTAGCATTTGTTCTTTTGTTAAGATTTCAAATATTTCACTATAAGCAATATACAAATTGCTTGTGAAATTTATAAAATCTTTTTTTTTCTAGGACTTTATTGTTAATAACAGAAAATAATCTGTTATTTTCAATCCCTATTTTTACAGAAAACATTACGTCTTCATCTCCCTCTTCAGGATATTCTCCTAAAGCAATATCCTCAAAGATAGTGTATTGTATTACACTACCATCAGGATAGAATACCATAATAGTATTCTCTCCAGCAACAACTTGCATAGTTGTTGCAAGTTTTATTTCCTCTGCAAGAGAGGATATAGTCCGGTTTGCCATATAAAAAGTTGTTAAAAGTTAATACTAAAATTCTTTTGTGTTGGAGATTAACTTACCTTTTTTTATTAAAATAAAAAAAAAAATACCCACTATAGAATAAAATCCATAGTAGGTATTTTTTATTTGTATTGCCTTGGAACAAAGTCCACATATCGGTCGTCCAAGATCCCTTGTTGATATAGATGATCCTCAACCATATCAACAATATTGAAGATAAAATTATCAGCATCCTTATCTTTAAGGATGCCATTAGAGACCTCATCTACAAAGTAAGCTTCCTTACTTTGTATGTTAACCCTTACATAAGAAGGGTTTTCAATCTCCTTTAAATACTGGCCCTTCATACTTTTGTGAAGAATAAAGAACAGATTTTTAATAAAATCATTTTCCTTATCTACATAGGTATTACGGATGTGCATTAGATAATCGCACATCTCCTTATTACTATCTACTGAGTAAATCTCTTCATAAAAGACCTGCTCTGTTGTAGCTATACTTCCAAATCCAACATAGTCACTCTTTATGACTATGTTAGCACCTAGCTCATCAGCTAACTGCTGAGCCTTGTTCAGCTGTTCTTGATACTTTTCAGCATCAAAAGCTATTTTGCACTGTACTAGAGAAATTGTTACTTTCTCTAGATAATAGACCTTGACAGGAAGGTCTTCGTATTGTAATTTGCCGTCTTCATCTCTATAAGAACGGCAATTTTGGATTCCTTGATATCCTCTGTCCTCCCACTCCACTCTATATTCAGGGGCTATCTTAACTCTCAAGACCACAGTTTTGTGATCTAAAGTATGTTGCTGGGAGATTGATCTCCCAAACTTATCTTCCCCCAGTGTTTCTGGGGAAAAAGAAACTTTTCTATCTACTTTATATATAGACATGTTTCTATTTTTTCTTGTTATTAATAATGAAAAAAGTAATAATTTTTTCTGTTGCCAAGAAAAATTATTAAAACTCCGAATCCGTATTAGCTTATTAACACTAAAACGATTGTCAGTAAGGGAAAGCCTTAGCCCTGAACTAACTCTACTTTGAAGAACTCAAAATGAAATCCCTCAGGTAGAGTAGTGGAGCCCTCAGGAAGTCGTCCCCCCATCAACTGAGCGACATAAAGAACGTCGCCTGGCTGTAGAGAAACAGACACCCGATTGGTATCAACTCCAAGCACCTTTGCTGTATCAGGATGACCCACAATACTTGTTAGTACTGAGAGATCAGGCTGATCAACCAAAGATACTTTGGGTTGATAACCCTCCCTCCAAAGATCCATAGGGATCATTTGAAGAGAGAAGGCATTCCCAAGATAAGCATTTGCCATATCTGTGGAAAATGTTTTAGATGAATCTGATTTTATTAAGCCATGATTAAATTAGATCAGAAAAAACTAATTTAACCATATAGGCTCTGCTAAAACTCTTTTTTGATTAGGATTGACTTATACATGTAAAAAAAAAATAAACAGGGAACACCTAAAGTATTCCCTGTTTATTAATTTATTTATCATCACTTGTTAACCAAGCGGTGATGTTAATTTTAAACACCTTTTCTATAAAGTATTTAACTATTTCACAAATAGCCCCCAAGAAGATGGCTATGGCACTAGCTATGCCAAATAGCATAGCTACATCAAATATAGTATTTAACATACTTATATTATTTTATGGGGTTATATTAAAATCTCCCACCAAACTAAATAGGTTCAGTGGGAGATTATTATTTAGAATGGCACATCAAATGATGTGCCATCCTTAGACACAGCTTTCTTGGAAGACCGTTTGGTAGTGGTCTTCTTAGTTGGCTGCTGCTCCTCCTCTGTTGTAGAAGGAGCTGGATCGTTCTTGGAGATCCTATCAAGGATCTCCTGTGACCATTCGTCCTTAGCAGGGACCTCTCTGCGAGGGAGAACTTGCCATGTAAAGAATGGCCTTCGCATCTCCTTCTCACCGGTTCTCTGACCGGTGGAAGAAAATGTGGCTTCTACCACCATATGGTATTCAACATTCTCCAGTAGGAGGTCTTGAGATACTATAATCTCAATAACCTTTTCTGGAGACAGAAAGACAGGCTCATCATCAATGATGAACTTGTTTGAAAACACCTCCCCGGTTTCCGCAGATGTTCCTCTGCGGGTAAGCCAAGAGGCCCAGATCTCTCTGGCCTCTTCTCCTGGGTTAGTCCAACCCAGAAGGGCAGAGGTATTGGACCCTTTAATGTCCACTGGAAGTATCTCTGTTGGGTCTACGGTGATCCGTAGACCCATAAGATTGGTGGCACTTTTATTAGTTAATGCCTTGTTGAAAAGATCTGCAACCTGTGCAGAAATTTGGGAAGAAAGATTTAGCTTTGCCATAATTGTATGTTGTTTAGGCATTAATAGAAGAAACCGCAAACACCACACGTGTTCGCTACCAAATTTCTTCTATGGATTCTTCTGGTTTGTGATTGATTTGTTTTTTATCCAGAAGATTCTTTCGTTTGGCATGGTGAAAGAAACCATATCTAGTTCGTTCTGTTACCGAGTGAACAACGCTCTGCATAGTTTGCGGTAATCTCGCATATGGAATTATGCTCACCATATTTGAGATGTGTTCATAGGCTGTGGACTACTCCGAACACTAGGGTAGTCCGTAAGGTGTCTTCGTGCTAGAGATTGCCTTCTAGTACGGATTCCTTTATCCTGAAAATCACCGCTTCAGATGCGGAGTACACTTGCGTATACGCTCGGTACAGTTGTGTACTGTCCTGTCCGAGGATGGAGTGGTGTGTCCGTCTGGTATAGTGTCTTGGTGGCCTGTATACAGGCGCACGGTGAGACGACGCAGCGGAGCAACCACTGTGTACGATACCTTCTTGCTAAGGAATGACTTATCACTTTGAAAAATTTTTTGAAAAAAATATTTCTGTGATAGGTACCGTTTTGAAAACGGTTTTGAAAACGCAGAGGGGGCGGGGGTGGAAAATACATATCCACCCCCAAGACTATAATTAACCCACAATTATAAAAACCCTTCATTAAAAAATAACAATTCTATCTTTTAAATAGATTCTATTTAGTCATTAAGAATCAATTAATGATTTATAAGATAGAGGATCATATAAGCATTATCGAAAGCTCAAAGGCATTGAATAATAAAAAATCATTCAAAATAACATATAATTAAAAGAAATTTAAAAAATACTGAAATATAATTTAAAAAAAAGATTAATTATAAATAAATTTATTTCACAAATTGAATTAAATTATAGCTGGAAATATTTAAAGAAATTCCAGCATTAATATAAATATAGAATTAAAGTTTATTTAATTAAAATAAAATTTTCACATTTAATCTAGGATAATATTTAAAAATATTACACTTTTTCTAGTTTAGAAAAATAAAGTTAAAAATCCAATTTTTTTCTTTAAAAGAAGATTTCTACAAATTATTAATCTTTAAAAATTAAAAATTAAAAAATTGATTTAATAAAAAAAATTTTTTGTCAAATAGAAATATATTATTACTTTTGTATCATCTGGTATACAATAATTAAAAAACGTTTTTTATATGAATACAAACAAATTTGATAGATATGCACAATTTTTGCAAGGAGGTTCTGCAATTAACAAAGCAGTTAAAACTGTAAAAAAAGAAGCAAAAAATAGTACAGAAAATACTGTAAAAAGGGAAGCAAAAACAGGAACAAAAAAAAGAACTGTAAAGAAGCCTATTACATCACAAAGAAGTGTTTCTACTACAAATGCAGGATATAAAGGGTTATCAGGAAGAGAAGAGAGAGCAGCCTTACTTAAAAGAGCAGAGGAGTTAAACATTAAGAATTATAGAAAAACAAATACTGGTGTACTTAGAAAAAAAGTTATGGAATCAGACACCAAGGCAGCTACTTCTACTAAACCAGTTAGTACACCAACACCAAAATCAGTTCCTGTTCAACAATCTTTGTTTGATACTCCAGTAGAAACATCTACTACTCCTTCAGCTGTTGAGGCTATGCCCGCTACTTCTACAAATGTAGAGACAATCAGTACTTCCAAAACTCCTAAATCTGAGCAAGTAGAACAAGCGGCTAAAAATACTACACCAGTTAATAATAATTCTATTACTGATCAAGTTGCACCTTCAGCATCCGAAAAACAATCTTTTTATAGAAGAATAAGAGAAAAATGGAATGGACTATCCCAAGATAAAAAAAATGAACTAGAAAAATTTGGTATAGGGGTATCACCAATAATACCTATTGGTATAGCAATGGGAATAACAGGTCATAACATATATAATGAAAATCAACAAAATAATTATCCAGAAACAACAGCAAGTGATAGTATTTCTTTAGAACCAGATAATGTTCAAGTTGTTCCTGTAGATAGTGTGCCATTGCCAATAACAGATTCAGTTGTTGTTGCAGCTCCTGCTGTAGGGTTTATGCCAGATAGTGTTGTTGTTCAACCGGTTCAATCAGTTCAACCACAATATGTTTCAACACCAACACAAGTTTCAACTAAAGCTGTTCAACCTCAGCAAGAAACAGTTTCAAAACAACCAAAAACATCTAGGAACATACAAATTCAAAGAAACCCTCAACAAGAAGATATAAGATATAATGTTGATTCTTTAGTAGAAAGTGCTGTTGTTCCACAGGAAGTACCACAATATTCACAAGAGGTATTACAAAATGTTCCAACACAATCTGATCAAGCAGTTGTTATTTCTAACACACCTACTGAAACAGTAAGTATTCCCGTAGCTGAGAGTTCAAATATTTATAACACTATTCCAGAAGCTACTATAAGGCAAATAGAAGACTCTGTTCAAAGAAATGTAGTAAATAAAAAACCAGTTGTATTAATTAAAAAGAATAAATCAGTTCCTATTAATTTACAAGATTATAATGGGTATGTAGATATTCCAACAGAAACTTCTACTTATGCAGAACTTATACCTGCTGAAGTAGCTCATAATGTTAGAACTGATTATGTTGAAGATCAGAGATTAAGAAAGGAATATTTAAAACAAGAAATAGCAAATATAGCTAGAACATTAAATGAACAACTATAATATACAATATTTACAATTAGATAAGGCAATTAGAAAAAATATTTTTGTTAGATATAAAAACAAATGGAATTAAATAATGTACCAAATTTTATAGAAAAGATACAGCAAATATTTTCTAAATATGGATATTTAAAAATACTATTAACTTTTGTATTATGTGTTGTGATGTTTTTGATTGGTGCATTTGCTTGGAAGCTTTCCAAGTCTAATTATGTGGATTCTATTATCAGTGGATTAACTGAAAGATCTGAAAACTTAGACAATTATAGGAGAAAGATAACTCCTCAAATAAATTCTATTTTGGACAAAGCTCTTATAGAAACTGGAGCAGATAGAATTTATATATTTGAATATCATAATGGAACCAATTCTTTAATAGGTGTTCCATTTTTATATGCAGATATGACTTATGAAAGATATAGAGGAAATGTATTACCGAGTGCTGATGAATTTGCAAAGTTAAATACTTCTAAATATCCGATATTCAATTATTTATCAAAAAGTAAATATTGGATAGGTCCTATAGATGAATTAATAAAAATTGATTCAAGATTTGCTGTAAGATTAAAAACAGAAGGAATAAGATATGTGTTTATATACACAATGCCAATAAATAATTTAGGATGTAGTATTATAGCTTTTGATAATTCTGAATTAGTGTTTACAACTCAAATAAAAAATAATATACGTTATAATCAGGGTGTATTAAATCATGCTATTTCGAAGTTTTTTGAAAATGACGTTATTCAAGAAGTTATGAATGAGTAAAAAAAATATATTAATATCTTGTATTGTTTTTATTTTTTTAATATCGTTAGTATTAAATATAACTATATATAGTAACAATAGAAGATATAAATCAGATTTAGATACTTATTGTGAAACTATAGATTTTTTAAGTATAGAAAATTTACGGTTGAGAGACAGCATAATATTAATTACAAACCAAATAGATAGTTTGGTTTTAGAAATACAAAAGAAATTTATCTATCAAAAAAAATATAGAGAAGTTGAAGTATATAAATTTGACATGAAATCTCCTAAATATGTAGACACTATTCCAAAGGATAGTGTTTATGTGTTTAGTGAAGATTCTGATTCAGTAAAATATAATTTAGAAATTAAATCAGATAAATTATATTGGTATAAATTAAATTTTGCTGTAACTGATAATATAGGATTTATAAATAAAAAAGATACCGTTTATATAGATACAATTGTATATAAAACAAAACAAAAAACAATTTTAGACAGATTATTTATTGGTCCTGTTATTGGTTACGGTTATACATATAATAAATTAATTCCTTATATAGGAATTGGTGTTGGGATTAATATTTTTTAATAATAATTATGGGAAATAATATACTTGAAATATATAAGGAATTACTAGAAAAAGATATAAATATTTTATATGGATTTATTTATGGATTTTGTTGCTCTATTTCAGATACTGAAATAAAAAAATCCATATTAAATTCTTATAGAGATATTATATTAAGAATTAATTCAAATGAGAATAAAGAATTATTAGTTAAAGAAGTTTTTGATCATCCTAGAGATTTATATTCTTTATATTTATTACTTTGTTGTTTATTTTATACAAAAGAAAATGAAAATAGAAACGAATAATTTTGAGGAATATATACAATATTTGCAAGTTGGTGGGGCTGCTGCAAAATTAACAAAACAAATAACTAAAGGCAAAAAAGCAAGAGGTAAAGTAAATCCAAGAGTTTCAAAAGAAGTTTTACAAGAAAGATCTGGAAAAACTAATACTTGGTATGTTCCTTCTTCTTCTTCAAGATATAAAAAACTTGCAGAAAAGTCAAGTTCTTTTGACATATCAAATGCAGGAAGATATACTACTTACACAAGAAGATTACAAAATAATCTTCCTGAAAATTATACTGTAGTAAATTCTTTAACAGATGATGTTTCAAATTTAGCTAGGGAAAATGGTATTGCTTTAAATTTCAATGATAAAACAAAAGTTTTCTCAATTAAAGTCGGTAAAACAGAAGTTCCAGTAACATTAATACAAGATACTAATTCAAATGAAGTTTATTTGCACATGCCACATTTATTACAAGGAAAGCTTTTTAATAGATGGTCTCCAAAAACAAATAATGTAGGTGGATATTATAATACTGATGAAGTTGTTTCATTAGGTACATTAACAAAACCACATCCATATAATAGAAGACCAAGAAGAAGGACTTTAGTTTATGGTGGTCTTGGTTTAATGACATTAGGCACTGGAGCGCAAGCTATTATAACTAATGCTTCTGAGCAAGCTTTAAATGAGGCGATTAGAGAAGAAACTATTAAGAATAAAGAGAAATTATTTAATTCTCTTGATTCTGCGTATAATGCAAGTAGAAGTGGAGTTGATGAAGAAGGTAGATTAGATGATACCACTAAAATTAAACCCAGAGTAATTATATTCGATGAATAAAATTTGGAAAGTATTTCTTGATACTGTATCAGATACAAGGGAACCAGATGCAAAAAGAGTTGGTGGGTTTTTAGGTTGGATGATTTGTGTGATTATATCTGTATTTGGTGTTTTTATAGAAATAAAATCTCCTTATATTGTAGAAACTTTATTCTGGACTTCTTGTATTTTATTAGGTATTGATGGTATAGCTAATATGGTACGATATAGAAGAAATGTAAATATCAATGTTTCTAAACCATTTGATGGTGAAGAAATTGAAGAAGAGTTAGATGAATAAAAAAAATGCTGGACTATAAAAATAGTTCAGCATTTTTTATTTTATTTATTGATTATTTCATTATAAATTTTTCTTGCATTTCTCACTCGTGTTTTTATAAAATCATTATATATATTTTTAGAATTTGGATAATGTTTTTTATAAGTTTCGATTATCTTTTCTTTAGATATAAGGTTTCCTCCACCACCATTTTCATATCCTCTTAACCAAATATCAGCAGCTTCTTCTTGTGTTTCAGCATTTTTTAGTTTATCAACTATTTGATGAGTATTTGTTAATTCCCATTTTATATATTCTGCTTGTTCTTCTAAAGAACAATCTTTTAATGGTTTACCAAACATTTCCTCAGCTTTAGTTCTTCTTGATCCAACCCATTGAGCAATTCCTGTGTCTTTTCCACCAGTTCTAACAGCAGTTGTTTCTAGACCTGATTCAGAATATAATACACCAAGTATTCCAGCAATTTGTTCATCGGTAAAGGAATATTCTTTTTTAAAGAAATTATACAAATAATCCCTATTATTAATATAATTAGAATTTTTATTACCTGTAGTTTCTTTTGAATAATACTTTTCTACAGAAGAATCTATTTCTGTTTGTGGAATATAAAATGGATTAAATCCACTATCTTTAAAAGCATTTTTAAATCTTTCATCTAAAGAATCTTCTTGTTTATTTTGATCATTTTGTTGATCTTCTGAAGAATACAAATCAGGATTATATTGATCAAATGGATCTTCTGTGTTATAGATTTCATCCATAATTTGATCAAAATCTCCAATATTTGATCTTGTTTCTTCTTCTGGTTTTTGTTCCTGTTGATGATTCCAAATTATCTCTGTAGGAGTATAATCTGGTAATTCAAAATCAAAATCGTAATTTATCATAAAAAATAATTTATTATTAAGTAAAATTTTATTATATTTGCAAATATAATAATACTTATTTAAATAATAAATTTTGAAATATGAAATATGATAAAGTGAATGGAAAAGTAGGATTTATTGATTCTACACATGTTTATGAGAATTTAGAAACAAAGAAACGGTACACATCAGTTACTACATTAATAAATAAGTACACACAACCGTTTGATAAAGAATTTTGGAGTGGATATAAAGCCATTGAAAAGATTTTAGGAAAAGATTTCAGTACAATAAAAAAAGAATTATTAAAAACTAAACTTATTGATGATAATTTAATCAAATCTTTAAATATACCATTAGAAAATTATTTAGAAATTCAGGCAAAAATTCAAGAAGATTGGATTAAAGAAAATAAAAAATCAACGGATAGAGGAACAAAAATACATTCTGATTTAGAAAATGCAATGTATGAAGCCTCAAATAATGTGTCTTTAAAAAAATATGGTATAGGGGGTAAGTTTAATGTTAGTACTAAATATGAATCTTTTGCTAAGACTGATTCTGGTATATATCCAGAATATCTTGTTTATAGTGATGAATTAGGTTTAGCAGGCCAAATAGATTTATTAGTAAAAGAGAACAATATCATAAATATTTTAGATTATAAAGGATTACCTTTAGATACTAAAATTCCTACTCCAGAAGGATTTGTAACAATGGAAAATTTACAAGAAGGAGATATTGTTTATGATATGTTTGGTTGTCCTGTAAAAGTTTTACATAAATCTGAAACACATAATAAACCTTGTGTTAAATTTACTTTAGATACAGGTGAAGAAATTATTTCTGATTTTGAACATAGATGGCGAATAACATTTTGTAAATCAAGTGGTAAACAAGAAAATTCTGTTTTAACATCCGAAGAAATTTTAAAATATTTAGAATCTGATAAAAACAGAATGACAACAACTATACCAAGAATTTTAACAGCTGAATCAATATATGTTCCAGAAAAAGAAGTTTCAATAGATCCATATGTATTTGGCTGTTGGGTATCAGGAGGAATATATGAAGACAATGATATTTATTATTTAAATGATAATTTATCTCCTTCTTTTTTAAAAGATTCAAAATATGAATTTGAAACAAAAGATAATAAAAATATAATCTATAAATTAGAGGAAGATTTAATTAAAAATAAACTCACTACTGAAAAATATATTCCAATTGATTATTTAAGAAACTCTTATGAAGTAATGATTCAAGTACTCCATGGTATTATGGACAGTGTTGGAGAATATGATCAAAAAAGAAGAAAGTTTATTATTTCTTTTGAAAAAGATTCTCAAATAAGTGTTGATTTCTATAGTTTATTATCTGCTTTAGGAATAAGAACAAATATATATAAGTTAAAAACTTTAGATAAATATCAATTTGATTCAAATGGAGATAATCCATTTAAAAATATAAATAAGTTTGCAGAATCTGTATCTACTAGAAATACTTATAAAAAAATACTAAATGCAGAATATGTTGAAAGTGTTCCAACCCAATGTATTGAAGTTGATGGATCAACACATACATATTTATGTACAGAAGGACATATTGTTACACACAATACAAATAAATCTATTGATACCAGTAGTTATTATAATCCAAAGACAAATACTCATCAAATGATGCTTTATCCTTTAAATACTGTTCAGGATTCAAATTATTATCATTACGCATTACAGCTGTCTACATATGCGTATATGTTACAATCTTTATATCCTGAATTAGAAGTTGGAATTTTAAAATTAGTTCATTTTCCCCATGAAGGAGGTGAAAAATATTATGATGTTCCTTATTTAAAAGATGAAGTAATCAGAATGATTACGCATTTCAATAAAGAAAACTCATCTACTAATCGTCTAAAAAGAATAACATTTTAATATGGATTTTGTAAAAGAAAGAAAATTAATTTGTGATGAATGTTTATTAAATAACAATGATGTTTGTAATAAAGGAATGTATTTAAATCCTGAAACAAACCAATTATCTTATGTAAAAAAAGAAGGATATAAGAAGGGTTGTGGTTGTTATTTACCTTCAAAACAAAAAAATGAAAGTACACATTGTCCTTTAAACAAATGGTAAAAATTTTAAAAAAATTATGGCATATAATAATAGCAAATTTATATTATAGGCCATTTAAAAAAAATGAATATCTTTACTTAAAAAGAGTTGAGATATGTAATAAGTGTATAAATAAAAGGCATCACGAAATTATAGGAGATTATTGTGATTTATGTGGTTGTCCTTTAAAATCTAAATTACGTGTTAAATCGGAAAAATGTAAAATAAATTTATGGTAAAAAATAATAAGAATAATAATGAAGAAATTTCTGAAGAAATTCAAAGAATTATTGAAAAGCAGCTTAATAAAAATAAAGAGGTTTGCAAAAAGGATGTGGAGGAAACTCCTGAACCTATTGATAAAAATATCAATGAAAGTGCAGATGTGGTTCCTCTAGGAACTAATATAATGGTTAGTCCTTATAAAACAAATCCCTATGCAAAACTCAAAATTGAGAATGGAGTAATTGTTTCTAATGATTCACCACATAAAGTCAAGAATCAAGATACTGGTGAATTAGAAGAAGCAGAACAATTTATAATAGTTGCTAAAGTACAAGAAATTGGCCCTGATGTTAAGAATGTTATTGTTGGAGATGATGTTTATTATACAAAACCTTCTGCAACACCCCTACCATTTTTACAATTAGGTATGTTTGTTGTGCCAGAACAAAGAATTTTAGCTGTTGTAAACACAAAAGTAAAGGAAAGATGGAACAAGTAAATAAAACATATTTTTCTTCTGGGGATTTAGTGAGATTGAATAAACCATTAGATTTTATACCTATTATGTATGTTGTTCGTAAAGAGATGTCATTTTTAAAAAATGAAGGAAAATCTTCTTTATTAGGTATTAAATGTAGATGGTTTGATAAAAACTACTCCCTTCATGAAGCTATTTTTGATACAAAAGATTTAGAACTATTAAATTAATAAAAATATATTATGGACGAGAAACAATTACAAGAACAGTTTGTTCTATGGTTAGCACAACAAGTAGGTGCTGTAACAGAGGATGGTCAGATTGATGAAGCTGTTCTTCAGGATGCAGTTGAAGAACTTGGTGAAGAAGGAATTGCTAAAATGCAACAGCAATTTATGCAAGAAGTAAAGCAGGCACAAATACAGTCTGCTAGAATGGGTGCTAAACTTCGCTATATAGACAATCTAAGATCTGTTTAATGAATTTATTTTCTTGGAACTCACTTGATTCCATTCTCGAAATAAATAGACCAGAACTTGTTTTAATAAAAGAATTTAAAAATCTTTTATCTAGAGATATCTCTAAAGATAAATCTAGATTTTATAGAGAATTAACATATATATATTTAATGATAGATTGGAAATCTCCTTATGCTGATTATGCAGATTTAGAAAGGCATGAAGCCGCCTTATCTGATTCTGAATTAACAGCTGAGGAGTTTGAAGATACTATTTTTAAAAATGCTTGTAAAAAATATCAAGATATACAAAAGAAAGATATTAAAATGCAAGCTGTTCAATCAGCTCAATTTTTAGTACATAGAATAATTGATTATTTCGATAATATAGTGGATTTTGAAAAGGTTAATGAGAATGGGATGCCCATCTATAAGATGAAGGATGTGATGATCGAAATGAGACAATTAGGAAATGTATTAGATGAATTAGATGCCTTAAAAATACGTATAAAGAAAGGATTAGCTTCTGAATCTGATTTACGAGCGGGAGCTGTAGAAGGATTCTTACCAAAACTAGATTAATGTAATATGGAGTGGGATGTACCAATAGGAGAAGAAATAACAGTATTTGATCCTTCTTTATCTTATGAGTTAACTGGTTATAGACCAATAAATAAAACAGAAGGATTAGATTTTGATCCAGAATGGTTTTGTGAAGCAAGAAATACAAAAAATAGAACTGGAAAATATTCTGATTATCCGATCAATTCAAAAAAATATAATGAATTTTGGACAAATGAATATAAAAAATGTATAAATGGATTAACAGTAAATGGTTATACAATAACTGGAGATCATTATTTCTTTTTAAATTATTATCAATTAAAATTATCTTCTGGTATTAAAAAAGGTGGTGGTGGTAGGCGATTTGGGTTTCCATCATTTTATGTAACACAATATGAATATTTCCATTATTTGGAATTATGTTATCATCTTTTTAAAAATGCTTGTGGATTAAAAGCCAGATCTGTTGGTTTTTCTGAAATTGGTGCTTCAATAGTTTTAAATAAATATTCAACAATTAGAGCATCAAGAACTTTAATTACAGCACCGAGTTTAGAACATTTAAAACCAATAATGCAAAAATGTAATGATGAATTACATTTTCTTTCTACAGAAACAGAAGCAGGATTTTTAAAGTTAAGACAAGTAAAAAACCAAGAATTACATAGACGTGCTTCTCACTTAATAAGAAGTACTGGTTCAGAAGATGGTTGGTTATCAGAATTTATAGGAATAGTTGCAGATAATCCAAATAAAATCAGAGGTGATCGTGTTGAATTATTATTTCATGAAGAAGCAGGATCTAATCCAAATTTAACATCTTCTGTTATTCAAGGACAAGCTTTAGTTGAAGTGAATGGAGAGCCAATTGGAACTCAACTTCTCTGGGGAACTGGTAGAAAATAAATATTATTTATTAATAATAAATGGGATTAACAAAAGAAGAACGTATACAAAAAGAAATAGATATTGAAAATGCTTTAAAGGAATATTTTAATACTCCAGAATTAGATAGAAGTTTAACCAAACTTGGTAAAAAATATGAAGTAAAAAGGCAAACCTTATCAAAAAGATTAAAACTTAATGGTGAAGAAGTTATTAATTATCAAAATAGAATAAGATTTGATGAAAATGTTTTTGACCATATAGACACAGAAGAAAAAGCATATTGGTTAGGATTTATCTTTGCTGATGGTTGTATTCTACAAAACGAAAAAAGATTTCAAATGAATCTTTCAATTCGAGATATTGAACATATGAAAAAATTTATGCGTTTTTTGAAATCTGAATTAAAACCGTTAAAAAATGGGCCATATTGTAGAATGTCAATCAGAAACAAAAATTTATGGAATCAATTGAATAATAAAGGATGTGTTCCAAATAAAAGCCTGAAATTAAAATTTCCAGATGAAAAAATTTTTAAATCTTCTGATTTAATTAGACATTTTATTAGAGGATATGTTGATGGAGATGGATATCTTGGAATATATAAATTAAAAAATAAAACTAATCAATATAGGGAACAAATGTCTATAGTTGGAACAAAAGAATTTTTAATGAAATGTTTGGAAATATTTGGATATCCTGAACAACGTATACATAATAAATTATGTAAAAATTGGCAAAACAAATCTTTTGATATTAAATTTGCAGCCTTAAAAGCAAGAAAAATTGCTAGGTTTTTATATGAAAATTCAACCATTTATTTAGACAGAAAATATAATATTTATAAACAATTCTGCCTATTAGAAGAGAAATCTTCTTTGAAAAAATCGAGCAAAATCGGGGAAAGCTGTGATGCTAATCCCGAGCTAAATTCAGAAATTACGAAAAGGTTTTGAATCAGTGTAACGCATAGTAGGTGAATAAATATAATCCTACCACGAGTGTTCGACATCTTATCAAGTAATGTTGAAGATGAAAAGATATGCTGAACTTATACTAATTAAGAAGTATAAGAACTATAGGATAAAAAGCCTATAGGATAACAAATTGGGAGACTCAGGGAAAAATTTATCTGGTTTAAATAAGATTTTTAATAATCCTAGAGGTTATAATGTTCTTCCATTTAAACATAATTATACTCAAAGTGGACAATATGTAGAAACTGGAATATTTATACCAATATATAGATCCGTTGTTCCTTTAATGGATAAAAGAGGATGGTGTGATCCTGAAGAAGGTAAAAAATATTTTCAAGCAAAAAGAGACAATATTTTAGATGCACAAGATTTGTTAAAACATTGTGCTGAATATTGTTTCACTGTTGAAGAATCTCTAGCATTAGAGGGAGAAAATAGTTTTAATAAAATAGGTCTTTCTGAACAAAAAAGTCAAATAGTTGTTCATAAAGCTGGTAAACCTGTTGAAACAGGAGTATTTAAATGGAAATTTAAAGGATTAAATCAAAGATCTTGGGATAATGTTGATGGAGTTAAATTTATAAAACATAAAGACGGGAAAATAAAAATAATTGAACATCCTCAATATGATGAATCTGGACAAATCCCAGCTAATTTATATGTAGCAGGAATAGATAGTATTGATATTGGAATGTCTGATACATCTTCCTCAACAAGAGATCCTTCTGATTTTTGTATAGTTGTTATGAAACGTGCTTATGGTTTAGGAGAACCAGAAATTGTGGCTATATATAAAGATAGACCTGATAATATAAAACATGCTTATATAATTGCATTACAATTATTAATGTATTATAATTGTAAAGCTGTATTAGAGGCAACTAGGGTTTCAATATTAAATTTCTTTAAAGAAAGAAAAATGGCTGAAAAATATTTAATGAGAAGACCTAGAGCAACTATGAATAATGTTAGAAATAGGTTAGCAACAACTTATGGATCTCCAGCAACTCCAGCAATAATAAAACACCAATTAGAGTTAATTTCAACATATACTTATGATTATCCTCATACAATTTGGTTTGAAGAAATGATAGATGAATTATTAACATATAATTATGAAGCTAAAACCAAATTTGATATTGTTGCTGCTTTTGGCATGTGTTTATTAGGAGATGAAGAACTATCTACATATGGAAGAATAGTTAAAGAAGAGCCTAAAGAAGAGTGGCAAGATATGGGATATTATGTTGATGAATATGGTAGAAAAAGATTTGGTGTTATACCTAAATCAAATAATCAAATTATAACAAATAATAATGTATGGCAATCAGCGAATCAATCTATATTTAGGTCAAGTAATCCAAGATTTAATTCATTGTAAATTACAATTAAATTATTGTTGTAATTTAGAAGTTCGGGATATTTTACATTGTGATTGTTATGATGGTTGTGATGAATGTGATAATATAATAGGATATGAATTAAGAATTGGAAATCCTAAATTACCCGGGTTTATTTCATTAGTAAGATATGGAACTGAACAAGAGTTTATAGATTTTTGTTTAGAAGAATTAAGAAATAAACATTTAGAAAGAATAAAACATTATAGTGTTAAGTTAGTATATGACAGCACACAAAACAAATGCGGAACTAATCAGCAAGATTGATTTAACAATTGCTGAATTAGTACATGAAAAAGATAAATTAGGTAAAGCATATAATTACTATAATGGAATATTAGATGCGGAACAATATAAGTATCTTGAAGATAATTTTGGTTTAGGTAATCCAACATCTATGGAATTTATCCCATTAATAAAAAAGCATGTTGATGCTTTAGTTGGAGAATATCTTGAACAACCATTAATAACTGCAATATCTTGTAAAGATAAAGAAACCATTTCTAAAATAGATAGAGAGAAAAAAAGAAAAGTAACAGATGAAACTATTGCTTTTTTTAAAACAAAACTGGTTTCTAACTTAACAAATTTAATTCTTGGAAAAAAGAATGCTATAGATACAAATATTGAAGAAGCAATTAAAGCAAAAGAAGAAGCTTTGAATGATGATTTTGTATCAGATTTTGAAGTAGCTTCACAAAATCTGATTGATTATATTATTCAATCAGAAACTATTTCATTAAAAGAAAAATTACGTAAATTATATTTAGATTTTTTAATAACAGGAGAATGTTATTTTAAAGCTGTTCCTACAGGAAGTGGTACAGATAT